>ERZ887849.68-NODE-68-length-97219-cov-9.322239_pt1 | contig 97219 bp, 84 predicted proteins | sample MGYA00521267_ERZ887849 | MGnify/ENA primary metagenome ERZ887849 (study PRJEB32303, sample SAMEA104408601) | aquatic metagenome | biome: Brackish water; feature: Pelagic; material: water | place: Baltic Sea | collected 2014-06-06T16:11:00 | depth 2,863 m ...
GGTTACCCTCGCCCGTTGCAGCACCTGCTGCTACGGCCTCCATTGCGGCTTCCAAAGCGGCCATGGTGCCCGGGTCCAGGGTGGGGGTGTCGCGCATGTCGGGCAAAGCATCAGTGCCGGCCGTATCACCCAAGCCAGGCTCCGCAGGGCTTCCCGCGCTGCCGGGGCTGCTTGTTGCTGGCGCTGAAGGGGTGCTCGGTGCTGGAGCTGAAGGGCTACTTGGGGAGCCTTGGCTACCACTGCTGCTCGGAGAAGAAGGTGGCATGCTTGGGGTGGGCGTCGCAGGCGCTTGCGTGGGATTACTGGCACTCGGGCAACCGGCCAGCAACAAGCACACGGCCACGCAGCTTGCTCCGCGCAGCAGTATGAGTGAATGGGGTGTGTTAGCGTGTACTGTCATAGGCCATAACCCAGTTGTCGGTAGCGACCGGCGTGCCGGAAGCGAGGTCAAAACGCGGTCTAAAGGGTGTTCTGCGTAATTTACGCATGAGCTGATTGGCAGCCCCGCTTGCTTCGCCGCTATCGTCAACCCGCTCGACGTTCGCCACTTTACCGCGGGCATCAACGGTCAGCGACAACAGTATATCCCCAACGCCCTCTGCCGCTAGAGGGGCATGCAGTTCAAGTCCCTCCATTGCCGGCAGTGGAACCGGTGCCGCAAACAATTCTGCAGCCAAGGCTTGGGCAGCGGTATCGTCAGCAAGTTCCGCCAGGGCCTGTGTGTACTGGGCGATGGCGTCTTCCCGGTCGCCGTGCCACAGCAGCCAATCGCCCATCATGGTGAGGGCGCGGGTCGCTGCGCCCGAGTCGACATCGCTGTTGCGTGTTTCCAGGTTATAAATAGCGTTCAGTACCGCGCGCCCTCGGTCAAAGTTATCCCGCTGATAGGCGCTGGTTGGCGGGCGCAGCCCATTTCCGCTAAAGCTGCGACTGACGTCTTCGGTGTTCTCTGCCCAGCGATACGCCGATATCATGTACTGGGCTTGCAGCATTCCGTACAAAGGCGGCAGCAGATCGCGGGAAGTGTCTCCTTGGTGGCCGAGCACTTCATTGAGCGCAAGTCTGTAGTATTCCCACATTTGCAGCAAACGCAGCCCGGGATCTTCGTCTATCGTGAGGAAAAAAGCCTGCCGCTGCCAGTCCGCTTGTTGTAGCAAGCCCTTGGCACGTTGCTCGGGTGTTAGCGGGGCTTTGCTTTGCACGCGGTATAAGTAGCGCTGACGTTCATCGACGGCCAGATGGTCGCCAATGGCCTGCAGGCTGCTGATCTCGGACTCCAGCAAGGGTAGTTGTTCAGTGCTATACAGGCCGCTGCTGACGCGGGCCAGATGAGTGCCGCGTTTGAATACCGCGGCGGCGTCTACGTGCCGGCCTTCGGCCTGCAGTGCCATGCCAAGGCTAAGCAAACGCTCGGGCAGGACGGGGCTGTAGGCACCGTATTCACTTTCCAGCTCGGTAATGGCGGCTTGTAACTGGCGTCGCTGCTGCAGGCTGTCGGCATCGGCATCAGCTACGTTCCTGACGCCCGTTGCCAACGTCTCGGGCGTGTCTGGAGCTGGGAGTGTTGGACTTTCTTCTGCAAGGCTGTGACTTGCAGTCAGGGCGCCTGCCAACAGTAGCGCCGCACAGTGCAATTGCTTCATGGCACAGGTCACCATCGCGGATACGCTTGCGAGGGCCCGGGAGGACGACAAGCGTTCCTCAAGTATATACATTTCCGCAAGCCCCACACAGAATACGCAGCGATGTGATTTTTGGCGCAGTTCCCAATGCAACAGAAAACGGAGTGATGATGTCTGAGCCTTCTTGTCCTAGCCAATTTGCCCGCGAAACGGCGGTCGAGCGGCGCGCGGGTGACCTTTGGGTGGGGGAACTGCACGCGGGTTGGCGTATTGGCGCAGTGCCCAATGGCGGCTATGTGCTGGCGCTGGCGGGTCGCGCACTGAGCGAAGCTTTGCCGCATAAAGACCCGCTGGCGGTCAATGCGTTCTATCTCGCACCCACCCAACTAGGGCCGATTGAGTGCCGGGTGGAGGTGTTGCGTGCCGGGGGCAATACCAGCCATGCCACCGCACGCTTATATCAGGAAGGCGAGCTTAAAGTTGTGGTGACGGCAGCCTATACCACACTGGAGCGGCTGCAGGGCCCAAGCTGGACATCACAGGAGCGGCCTTCATTCCCGCCATGGGACGCCTGTGTCAGCAGCGGTGACAGCACCCTGGAATTCAGGCAGCGCGTGGATATTCGGTTGATTGAGGCGGCGAGCGTGTTCCGCGGCGGCGGTCCCAGCGGCGCGGGCGAGTTTTGTGGCTGGGTGCAGCATGCCGACGGCGCCGCGCCCGATGCCATCTCCCTGCTGATGTTTGCCGATGCCTTCCCGCCGCCCGTCTTTGATGTGATCGGTTTGGTAGGTTGGGTGCCAACGGTGGAGTTAACCGTGCAGTTGCGGGGCCTGCCGGCCCCCGGGCCTTTGCAGGCTCGACTGTTTTCCAAACACCTTACCCACGGCGTGGTCGAAGAGGACGGCGAATACTGGGACAGCGCCGGCAACCTGGTGGCGATCAGCCGCCAGACGGCCAAAGTCAGGTTGCCGCGCGCTTAGTACCCTGCGACGTGGCCACCTGGCCGGCGAGTATCGGTGGCGCCCCACAGGTAGCCTCGGTCAAGCATGATGGACTGCGTGCGGCCCAGCGTGCGCCCGGCGACATCAACGTTGTGGCCCAAAGCGCGCAACAGCGCCAGCGTGTCTGGGCTGATGCCCTGCTCGACCACCAGCTTGTCCGGCTGCCACTGGTGATGCACCCGTGGCTCGGCGGAGGCGGTCGCGATGTTCATGTCGAAAGCCATGGCGTTGAGCGCCGTTTGCAGCACCGAGGTAATGATCAGGCTGCCACCAGGGCTGCCCGTGGCGAGCCAGGGTTTGCCGTCGCGAAATACCATGGTGGGGCTCATTGACGACAGTGGGCGCTTGCCGCCTTCAATCCTGTTGGCTTCCCCTTCGACCAGGCCAAACGGATTCGGCTGCCCGGGATTCGCAGCAAAATCTGCCATCTCGTTATTCAATAACATGCCGGTGCCCGGCACTGCGATGTGCGAGCCAAAGCTGAAGTTCAAGGTGTAGGTGTTGCTCACTACGTTGCCGAAGCGGTCTGCCACCGTGTAATGCGTGGTGTCGTGGCTGGCATCAACGAGTACTTTGCCCGGAGCAATCTCCTCAGAAGGTGTCGCGCGGCCGGGCTTGATAAGCGCTCTTTGGCGCTCGGCGTAAGCTTTGTCAGTCAGCTCGGCAACCGGTACGGGCTCGAAGTCGGGGTCGGCGAGGTAGCGGCTACGGTCTGCGTAGGCCAATTTCATCGCTTCTGTCAGGTGGTGAATATAGGCCGCGCTGTTGTGCCCCATGGCCTGCAGGTCGTACCCCTCCAGAATATTGAGTATCTGGATGATATGGATGCCGCCGGAGGACGGAGGTGGTGTCGAGATAATCTCGTACTGCTGGTAAGTGCCGCGTACAGGCTCGCGTTCTACCGCGCGGTAGCCAGCCAGGTCAGCCGCGCTAATCAGGCCTTCGCCCGCTTGCATCTCAGCCAATATGCGGCGCGCCACTTCGCCTTCGTAAAATCCCTTCTGCCCGTGTTCGGCAATTTGGGTAAGGGTCCACGCCAGGTCGGGCTGCTGCCAGCGGCTGCCGATTTCTGGAACGCGGCCTTGCGCATCTAAGAACAGTCTGCGCGCCTCCGGGTTCATTGCCAGGCGCTCGGCACGCGCCGCAATTTCCTGATTCAAAGCGAAGGAAACGGCAAAGCCGTCGCGTGCCAAGGCAATCGCGGGTGCCATGACGTCGGCCAATGGCAGTGTGCCGTAGCGTTGCTGAGCGAGTATCAGCCCGGCCACGGTGCCGGGGACGCCCGCAGACTTATGGCTGAAATAGGCTCGCTGCTGATCGACTGCGCCATTTTCGTTCAGGAACAGATCTCGGGTAGCGGCGGCAGGGGCGGTTTCGCGATAGTCAATCAGCGTTTGTCGATCCTCATCAGCCAAATGCAGCAGCATGAAGCCGCCGCCCCCAAGATTGCCAGCACGTGGGTAGCTCACTGCCAGGGCAAAGCCGGTGGCGACCGCTGCATCGACCGCATTGCCGCCAGCGCGCAGCACGTCCAGCCCCACTTCGGCGGCGAGTTCTTCAGGGCCCACGACCATCCCCTGACGCGCGACCGTCGGTAAGAAACGGCTGCCGAAATCGATAATCGGGGTTTGCGCGGCGGGGGCCGGCGCCTGAGCCATAGCGACGGGTACAAGGCAAAAACCGAGGGCGACAATCAGGTAGCGGGTCAGTTTCATGCACGCGTTCCTCCATGACTTTAGTGCGGCACTTTAACTGTTTTGCTGGGCAACGCATACTTGGTCGCCGAAACACGAGCTTGAGACCTGCGCTGGAACCTTGGGCCCGCAATGCAGAGCGCAGCAGGAGGAAGCCCTTGAATAGGTTGCTGAAAACCATAGAACAACGACTGGATGCGCTGTTCCTCGCGCTCGCCGAGGGGCTGGACGCGCCGCCTGGGCGTCGTTTGCGCCTCGAAGGGTTGTTGGAGGCGGCGGCTTTGCTAGAGCTGGCCAGTGAGGAGTCTCTGAGTGCACTGCTTGCTTCGCGTTATGAAGCGGCCTTCGCGCGGCCGGTACATGCCGACTTCGGTGAAGACTGGCAGTGTTTATTTCCGTTTCCACAGATTCCCGCCATGCAGCATCGCGCGCCTGTCGTTCCAACGACAGCGGATGATCTATAATGCGGGTTGGTTAAGCAGGAATGAGCCCGTGAATACTGAGCAATTCAGACGCGAGTACCTCGCTGGAGGCCTACGGCGTGAAAACTTGGCTGCCTGCCCGATTGCACAGTTTGAAACCTGGCTACAGCAGGCGGTGGAGAGTGATATCGAAGACCCGACTGCCATGGTGTTAGCAACGCAGGATGCCGATGGCGGCCCCTGGCAGCGGATTGTGCTGCTTAAAGGCGTTGCGGTGAGCGGCTTCGTATTTTATACCAACTACAGCAGTGCCAAGGCTGCGGACATGAGCCGCCAGCCGCAGGTATCGTTGTTGTTTCCCTGGAACGTGCTGGAGCGGCAGGTGATTGTGGCTGGCCGTGCCGAAAGGCTGTCGGCGTTGGAATCTGCACGCTACTTTCTCACTCGGCCCCGTGAAAGCCAATTGGCAGCGCTGGCTTCGCGGCAGAGCCGCCCGATTTCTGCCCGCGCGGTGCTCGAGTCACAAATGAATTCGCTGCGCCGAAAGTTTGCCAACGGCGATATCCCGGTGCCGGATTTCTGGGGTGGCTACCGTGTGGTGCCCGAGCGCATCGAGTTTTGGCAAGGTGGAGCGCACCGTCTGCACGACCGTTTCCGATACTATCGTGAAGGGAGCGATTGGCGAATAGAGCGCCTGCAACCCTGAACGCACCAATATCCAACTTTGCGCCCTGCGCGCTTAACAAGAGGAGTAAGCGAATACCATGATTGAACAACGGCAACTGGTTGGCGCTTGGCAGCTTGAGTCCTGGTCTATTGGCTACGACGGTCGCGACGATATTAGCAGCCCCTTCGGCGAAGAGCCTCTCGGTCTGCTGGTTTACAGTGAAGATGGATGGATGAGCGCATCGATCAGCCGCCGTGACCGCGCTCGCTTGCCGCAAGATGCGAGCCCGCGCAAAGTGCCTGACGGGGTACGTGCAGCATCCTACGACAGCTATTTTCATTACGCGGGGCGCTACCGCGTTATGCAAGGTGGAGTGGTGCACTACGTCACACAAAGCCTCAACCCAAACTTTCCCGGCACAGAACAGTTGCGCCACGCAGAGCTGGATGGCGAAACACTGGTGCTTACAGGTAAGGATGAAGCCGGTAGCGTCGTGCGCTATCACACTTTAGTGTGGCACCGGGCGCCCGTTACCCAGCCGGCGTAAGATCGCTAGCGGCTGCGACGTTGGCTGAAGTAGCGCGGGTCACTGTCCAGCCCGAGCAGCTGTCGGCGCAGCATGTCCAGCCCGGCAGCGGCCAGCATTGTTTGGAACAGCGTGCGTTCTACCGGCCACAGTAGGCAGCGCGTATGCAGCGCCTCTGCGCTGCCCCAGGCCAGCCAAACCGTACCCACCGGCTTGTCCGCTGTGCCGCCTTCTGGCCCGGCTACACCCGATACGGCAATGGCATAGTCAGCGTTGGCTCGCTCCAGCGCCCCCAGTGCCATCTCCCGCACCACCTGCTCGCTGACCGCTCCGTGCTCTGCGAGCGTGGCAGCTTTTACGCCAAGCACGGTCGATTTAATGTCGTTCGCATAGGTGACAAAACCCGCGTGGAAAGCGGCCGAGGAGCCGGGTATGCGCGTCAGCTGGCTGGCAATCAGCCCGCCCGTACAGGACTCCGCTGTGGTCAGGGTTTGCCCTTTGGCGGTGAGCAATTCCAAAACTTTGGCCGCAAGCAGTGTGTCCCCCTCGCCAATGATATGGTCGCCGAACAATTCGCGAAGCTTGCCTTCACAGTGATCGCGAAGGGCCAGTTCACTGGCGTCAGCAACCGCCAGCTTGATCTCCATTTGTGGTGCTCCGGCGCGAAAGCCCAGCTCTACCGCAGCTGGCCAGTTGGGGATGACATCATTAATCAGCTGCTGGGCATTAGACTCGCCCAAGCCGAACGTCTGCAGCCGCAGAATATGCCGTTGAGCCGGACGTGCCAGCGAGGCTGCGAGGCTTGCCACAATCGGGTCCAGCATAAGCTTCAGCTCGCTTGGCACACCCGGAGTGCAGATCACCCGGCATTGCCCAAGCTGTAGTTCAAAGCCCACCGCACTGCCGATACTGTTGTCGATAATCTGCGCGCCGGCCGGCAGCTGAGCCTGCTTTCGATTCGCTGCATCCAGCGGCATGCCGCGCTGCGCGCACCACGCTTCCAGGTGCGCCAGTGCCAGCGGGTGCTCTACCAGTGCCACGCCGGCAACCTCAGCCAGCACCGCCGCTGTCAGGTCGTCGATTGTGGGCCCCAGGCCGCCGTTGATGATCAGCGTGTCTGCCGTGGCGGCGATAATCGCCAATTCCCGGCAGAGCAAGGCCTGATCGTCGCCCACCGTGACTTTGCGGTAAACGCTCAGGCCGATGTCGGCCAAGCGCTGAGCGATCATGGCCGAGTTGGAGTCGACGGTGTCGCCGCTCATGATTTCGTTGCCGGTGAGCAATAGCTGCACCTGAGGGTCGCGATTCACCGTCTCACTCCTGGAAGAAAAGGTGCGTAGTGTAGTGCCGATGCTTTTGTTGAAGCAAAGTGCTATTTTTGCTTCTTTGTTAACAGCATCAGGAGGCTTGCGCCCTGCGGGGCCTTGCGCCAATGACTCGTTATTGCCCCCAGTGTGGCGCAGTGTTGGAACAGCATGTGGTGGGTGGCGAGCAGCGCAACCACTGGCGCTGTGACGCCTGTGCGTGGCTCCACTACGATCATCCCATGATTGTCGTGACCACCTTTGTCGCTTCCGGTAAGCGGCTGCTGTGGATGCAGCGTGCGTTGCCTCCCAAAATCGGTGCTTGGGCTATCCCCGGCGGTTTTCTGGAGCAGGATGAGACCCTGGCTGAAGGCGCAGCGCGTGAACTGCGCGAGGAAGCGGGTGTTGTGTTGCCGGCGTCCGCGCTGGCGTTTTACATGATGGGCACGATTACCTTCATCAATCAGGTCTACGTTGCCTTTCGCGCGAGGGTCAGCGATGAATCGCTAAACCCGGGCCCCGAGTCGCTGGCGGCGGGGTTTTTCTCCCGGGATGAGTGCCCTTGGGGGGAAGTGGCTTATCCGGAGGTGAATGATTCGATTGTGCAGGCTTATGATGACCTTGATGCCGGGCGGTTTGATATCTGGCATACGGAGATGACGGCTGAGAGTTACCAGCGGCATCGGGTGAGTGAGCGGCCCTGAGGTTTTCTGGTTTGTGGGCGGCCCGCTGGGCCGCTGCGTCGCTCCGGGGCCCGGAGGCTCTTTTTGCTCCACTGCGGGCGCATGCGGCTCGTTAACCCTATTTCTTCTTGCGTTACCGTCTGGCTTCTAACCTTGTGACAGGTTTGGCGTCTGCCAGGGCTGCTGTGTGTTTAATGCGGTGGGTTCCCACTGCGTTGGCCGCAGGTTGACGGACTCTAAGAGAGTGACGAGTTCGAGCCGACGCCCTCCGAGTCCGCAAAAAGACCTCCAAACCCCGGATCAACGCGGTGGGGTTGCATCGGCTGCGGAGCGCTTAATTCGCAAGCCGCAAGCCGCAAGCCGCTAGCCGCAAGCCGCAAGCCGGAGGGCACCAATTGATAGTCTCGCGCGTGCTCGTTATTTCCAGCCCAGCCCAGCCCAGCAGCTATGCTTGGACTCGCGCCGCCAGCGACGTAGTCCCATCCTCGTCGTCGAAGCCTCCGCGTTGATTTGTGTGGTGGGTTGTTTCGTGCGGACTTGGAGGGCGTCGGCTCGAACTCTGCGCCACCTTAGAGGCTACGAATCTGCAGCTCACACAGTGGGAACAAGCCAGCACAAGCACGCAGCAGCCTTGGCAGCTACTCAACCCATCACAAAGCACGCAGCCAGACGGTAACGCAAGAAGAAACAAGGTCAGCGAGCCGCATGCGCCCGGAATGGAGCAGGAAATTGCCCGCCGCGCGAAGCGACGCAGCGGCCCAGCGGGCCGCCGACCAAGCAAAACCACCATCCCCCCACAAGCCCGGCTCACAGTAAGCCGCATGCGCCCGGAATGGAGCAGAAAACCACCCGCCGCGCGAAGCGACGCAGCGGTCCAGCGGGCCGCCCCAGAACAAAGCCCCCCACAAACCCGCCACCATTCAGTCACACGCTCCAGTCTGCTAAGATTGCCGGCTAAATTCACGTGACGATGGAGCCCCTGATGGCACTACACCCCGAGGTCGAACTGGCCACCGATGAACAGAAAGTGAGCTACGGATTTGGCCTGCAGTTTGGTGACCAGCTGTTGCGCAACGACTTCCCTGGTATGGAGTTGGAGGCCGTCATCGCCGGTTTGCAGCACTGGTATCGTGAGCGTCAATCGCTGCTGGCCGATGGCGAGCTGAACCCCAGTTATGAAGCGATCAAGGCGAAGCAACAGCTTGTTGAGGCCGAGTTGGTGCAGAAGCGTCAGGCGTTGGCAGAGCAGTTTATGGTAGCGAACGCGGCGCGGCCCGAGGTTAGCAGTACGGCCAGTGGTTTGCAGTATGAGGTGCTGGAGTCGGGCGAGGGAGCCAGCCCGGGGCCGCGTAGCACGGTAGTGACGCATTACCACGGTACGTTTGTCGACGGTACGGTGTTCGACAGCTCCGTAGACCGCGGGGAGCCGGCGAGGTTTGGCGTGCATGAGGTCATTCCCGGCTGGACCGAGGCTCTGCAGTTGATGCGTATTGGCGATAAATGGCGCATCGCCTGCCCGCCGGCACTGGCCTATGGCACACAGGGAGCGGGGGATTCGATTCCGCCCAACACGTCGCTGGTGTTCGAGATCCACCTGATGGGTATTGAGGGCTGACGTCCGTGGCCGCAGCAACGGTGCACTTACCGCGCATTTTGCGTATCGGCGCGGGTGCCAGCCAAACGCTTCTGGCGACTCTGGCCGAGTTGGGTTTTACGCGACCGCTGTTGGTGACAGACCCCTTTCTGGTGCAGCAGGGTTTTGCGCAGCGCCTGCTCGCGCCTCTGCGGGATGCAGGTATCGCCTGCCCGATGTTTGGCGATTGTGTGCCGGACCCAACAACGGACAGCGTAGACGCGTGTTTGAATATGGTGCGCGGCGGAGACTTCGATTGCCTGGTGGCACTGGGCGGTGGCAGTTCTCTTGATACCGCAAAGGCTGTCTCGGTGCTCGCATTGCACGGTGGTGTGATGCGCGATTACGCGGTGCCGGCCACGGTGTCCAGCGGCCTGCCGGTGGTTGCTATTCCCACCACCGCCGGGACCGGTGCAGAGGTGACTCGTGCCGCGGTGATCACCGATACGCAGACGCAGGAGAAAATGCTCTGCATGGGGCTTGGGCTGGTGCCAGTAGCGGCGCTGGTGGACTACGAATTGACCCTGAGCATGCCGCGGCGGCTCACCGCCGACACCGGGCTGGACAGCTTATGTCATGCGCTGGAAGCCTACGTGAGCCGCAAAGCTCACCCGTTTACTGACAGCGTGGCGCTGACGGCGTTGGCCAGTATCAGCCAGCATCTGCGCACGGCCTGTGACGACCCGCAGAACCTTCCTGCGCGCGAGGCGATGATGCTCGCTGCCACGCAGGGGGGTATCGCGTTTGCCAATGCCTCGGTCACCCTGATTCACGGTATGAGCCGGCCTGTGGGCGCACTCTTTCACGTGCCACACGGGCTGAGCAACGCCATGCTGCTGCCCGAAGTGACCGCGTGGTCGGTGTCGCACGCCCCTCAGCGTTATGCGCAGTGCGCCCGAGTGATGGGCCTGGCGGGGCCTGATGATAGCGATGCGCAAGCAGTAGAGAGGCTGGTGTCGGGCCTGCGCCAGTTGACGGCCGACCTGAACGTTCCCGGCCCGCGTGCATGGGGGATCAGTGAGGGGGCCTGGTTCGACGCTCTGGACACCATGGCGGCACAGGCGCTCGCCTCGGGGTCGCCAGCCAACAATCCACGCATACCGAATGCGGAAGATATTGTCGGGTTGTACCAGCGCGTGTGGAGCGGTTGAGCGCGCCCGGCACTTTTGGGTACGCTGAGACCTTCGTTTGAGAGCGCATTGCGGATCGAACGCTCGCTAGACGGCGGTTCTCCCTACCCAAGCTTGAACGCTTTGGCTACACTCCTTTTTCCCATCAGCAAGCAGCCCGGAGGCGCTATTTCATGAAACGCGTTGTGTTTAATCAAAAGGGCGGCGTCGGCAAAACCAGCATCACCTGTAATTTAGCGGCGATCAGTGCCTCTCGCGGACTGCGCACGTTGGTGGTGGATCTTGATGTGCAAGGCAATACAACGCATTACCTGGTCGGCGAGGTTGACGCGGATGCTTTCCCTGCAGAAGCGCAGGGGGCAGCGGGCCTGTTCAAGCAGACGGTGGGCTCGCGCAAAATGCATCAAAATCCGGATTCGTTTGTGTGGGAGACGCCTTGGGAGAACCTGTTCCTGTTGCCCTCCAGCCCGGTGTTGACGCAGCTGGAGCGGGAGTTGGAGTCCCGCTACAAAATTTACAAGCTGCGCGATGCGCTGCAAAAGCTGGATGCAGAATACGATCGGGTGTACATCGATACCCCGCCCAACTTCAACTTTTACTCCAAGTCGGCGCTGATTGCAGCCGATACCGTGTTGATACCCTTCGACTGCGACACGTTTGCGCGGCAAAGCCTGTATTCCCTGATGGATAACATTGTCGAGCTTCAGGAGGATCACAATCCAGGCTTGGAAGTTGAGGGCATTGTGATCAATCAGTTCAACAGTCAGGCCCGTTTGCCCGGCGAGTTGGTGGCGGAGTTGGAGGGGGAGGGCTACCCGGTGTGTAAAACCTTCCTTAGTGCCTCAGTCAAAATGCGCGAATCACACTATGAGCACCGCCCGCTGGTGGACTTGGCACCCAGTCATAAGCTGACGCAGCAGTTTATGGCACTCTATGAAGAGCTGGAGGGTGCGCGAAACTGATGTCTGCACACATCAGGTGAGTGTTCAGAGCAGGCTCGTTTTTCCGTTGACAAGCAGCGAGCCTCGCGTGCGAGGCCCGGTTTCATCTGGGGTCGCCGTTTATACCTCGGGCAACAGGCCTCCGGCTTTGCCCACTGCATCGACGTACTCATCCAGCAGCCGGTAGATCACCTGGCGGCAGGATTCCACTGTGTTCAGCTGGCCGATCACCTGGCCGCAGGGGTTGAATGCAATTTTCTGGCAATCCCCCGCATCGGCATAAACGGCGGTGCGGCGAATGCCGTCGGAAGTGACCAGGCCCTGTAGTGGCATACCCAATGGGTCGGGTGTGTCCTCGCGGTCCCAGGCGGCAGTCCAGTCATTTTTCAGCATGCGGCAGGGCTTGCCAGTCCACGCACGTGAGCGCACGGTGTCTTCACTGCTGGCATCGAGCAGTGACTGCTTCTGCGCGGGCTGGGTGTGCGCCTCTTCAACGGTAAGCCAGAGTGAGCCGGTCCAGACGCCGGCGGCGCCCATTGCCATGGCGGCGGCAATTTGGCGGCCATTGCCAATACCGCCTGCCGCAAGCATGGGCAGGTCACCGATAGCATCAACGATTTGCGGCCACAGAACGATAGAACCCACTTCGCCGGTATGTCCGCCCCCTTCACCACCCTGCGCTACAACGAAGTCGAGGCCTGCCTCCTTGTGCGCAACGGCCTGCTTCACTTTGCCGCAGAGCGCGCCGATCAGCCGCCCGGAATCTTTCACCTGCTTGATTTTTTCCGCCGGCGGCGTGCCCAGTGCGTTGGCGATGAGGCGGCACTTGGGCCGGGTCAACGCTTCGTCCAGCAGGGGGGTGGCCGTGGCATCGGTCCAGCCTAGTAGCCCCATGGTTTTGCTGCCGTCTGGCCACTCGGGTACGCCCGCGTTGGCCAGCAGTTGCTCGGCAAATTCAATATGCTCCTTGGGCACCATGGACCACAGGTGCTTTTCCATATCTTCGGCAGACAGCGAATCCATACCTTCGTATTTCTGCGGAATCACGATATCAACACCGTAGGGTTTGTCGCCAATGTGCTCGTCTATCCAATCCAGTTCTTCTTTCATCTGTTCGGGGGTGAAGCCCACTACGCCGAGCACGCCGATGCCGCCGGCTTTACTGACCGCAACCACGACATCGCGGCAATGGGTGAAGGCAAAGATCGGGTAGTCAATGCCCAAACGTTCGCACAGTGAGTTGCTCATAATGTGTCTCTCATTCAGTGTCCGGTGGGGAGAGTATTGTCCTGCTGGCCGGCCGAGGCAATGGTGCTAGAGGGCCAGCGAAACTGTCGCTTTTGCTCAGCCGCGTATATAACCTTATAAAAACTAGTTATTTGTCAGTCCCATGCTGATTCTTTAGAGTTGCCGATCTTTAACGCCTGAGGCTCAGCAAGGCTGCCGTGACTATAGACTTGAACAGCGCCAACGCGGCGCTACGGGATGCGAGTGCCGCTGAGGTAGTGCGCTGGGCGCTGTCCTTGGGCAAGCCGACAATCGCAACCACAAGTATGGGCCGCAATGCCGCGGTTATGCTGCATTTGGTGAGCCAGGTCGACGCATCGGTTCCCACGGTGTGGATCGATACTGGCTACAATTTGCGCGATACCTATGTCGTGGCGGAGCGCCTGATCAGGGATCTGGCGCTGGACATGCGCGTGTACAGCCCACTCATGACCTCTGAGCGGCGTAACGCGATCATGGGCGGTATCCCTACAGTGGACGAAGAGGAGCGCCATCGTGACTTCACGCGTCAGGTCAAGCTGGAGCCTTTTGCCCGTGCTCTGGACGACCTCAAGCCCGAGATTTGGTTGACCGGCATTCGCCGCGAAGAGACTGAGCACCGCAAGACGCTGGATATCGTCTCTATGGATGATCGAGGGATCATCAAGGTGGCGCCGATATTTTCCTGGTCTGAAACCGACGTGGACGCCTACATGGCCCACTATCAGCTGCCCACTTGCCGCCACTACTTCGATCCAACCAAAGTGCATGACGGCCGCGAGTGCGGTTTGCACACCGCCGCGTAAACCATACGCTCGAAACGCCTTGTATTGCGCACCCGCGCGCCCGGTCGTGGCTTGCCTGCAGCGTCGGCTATACTGATCATGTGAGCTCGTATGCATTGCGTTGCGGGCGGGAGGAAGGTATGGCGGCAAGCCGGTATCTGCGGTCCTGCAGCATAGTTGGAGTGGTGGGCATGCTGATTGGTTGTGCTGCCATGACCGCGCCGAGATTGGATCTTGCGACTTTGCCTGCGTTGCGTGCGGAGGGTGGCATTCTGCTGCAGCCTGGGGAGTCGCTGCAGCCCCATGCCGAGGTTTTGCTGGCCCTAACGCCGCAGATGAGAGACTTTGTGGGCCGCTATGCGCTGCGGGAAGCGAGTCAGCGGCAGCGCCTGCATGATTTACATGACGCGGTGCGTGGCGCCGGCGCTCTTGGCTTGCGTTACGACCCGGGCGCAGACGGTACGGCATCCAGCGCTTTCGCCGATGCGCAGGCGAATTGTTTGTCTTTTGCTCACCTTTTCGTGGCCTTGGCGCGTGAGGCGGGGCTTGCGGCGCGCTATCAATGGTTGGATGTGCGCCCGCGCTGGACCCGGGTCGGAGAGCGTGTAACGGTGACGCTGCATGTGAACGTGATGGTACAGATGCCTAACGGGGAGCAGTTCATGGTGGACATCGACCCGCTGCAGTCGCGAGACATTGCGGCATCGCGCCTGTTAACCGATCGTGAGGCTGCGGCACTGCACGAAAACAACATTGCGATGTCCGAACTGGCGCAGGGTAACCTGGCGGAGGCTTGGGCCCATGGAGTCAATGCGCTCTGGTTGAGCCCGGATCTGCCCCTGTTGTGGGTTAACCTCGGCGCTATATACCGACAGGCAGAGCAATGGGATGCCGTGGAGTGGGCACTGCTGCAGGCGTTACAACGTGATGGCAACGAGCGCTCTGCCATGAATAATTTGGCGTTGTTATATGGCGATAGGGGGCGTATCGCCGAGCGCGACCAGTGGCTTGCGAAAATTGAGTATCATCGGAAGCGCAACCCTTACTATCATGCTTGGCGTGGCGACCTTGCGGCAGAACGTGGTGATTGGGCGGCAGCCCGGGAGCACTATGCGCGGGCAATGGCGCTGCAGCCGGCGGACAGTGAGCTCCTTGCTGCCATGGGTATCGTGCACTATCAACTGCAGCAATACAGCAAGGCGGAGCTTTTGTTGGAGCAAGCGATAGCGGGTGCCACCTTGCACAGTGACCGGCTCAGCTACGCTCTGCAGCTGAAAAGAGTCAAACAGCGGCAGTTGGGGGCGGGTTCTCGCGAGGCACGCCTGCCCGGCGCGGGTCAGCCGTTAGGTGAGGAAGGTTCCACGCGTATATAGGCACGTTTATGCAGTTTGCCGCCGAGGCGCGACAAGGCATCAAGGCCGCGCATTTGCCAGCCGTATTTGCGTCTCAACGCCGCCAGTGCACGTTCAATCTCCTGCGGGTCGCTGACCAGAAAGGCCGTGGTGTCCACCCAGTCTCCGGTTACACGCCCAGTGACGGTGCAGGGAGCGATTCTGGAGGTGCTGAAATTTCTTAGCCGCTTCACTTTGCCAGCATCGCCAGCTGAAAACAGGTAGTACACGCCGTCATCGGGCGCAAACCAGACCGGGGTCTGTACAAACTCCCCGCTGCGCTTGCGGGTAGCTAAGCTCAGGTAGGCGCTGCTCTCCAATGGGCTAAATGTGTTATCGGTCATCGCGTATTCCAGGCAATTGTTGACGGTATGGGCTTACGGAACGCAGCATACCCCGGCACAATAGAGAACGATAACAGATCAACAGGGGAAAATAGCTAATGCGCGTATTGGGTTTTGAGTCGACAACGGCGGAGGTGATCGCCGGGCAAGATCTTACAGGGCGCGTTGCCTTGGTGACGGGAGCCTCCGCGGGCCTCGGCATAGAGACAGTGCGAGCGCTGGCGGGGGCAGGCGCCACTGTGTACATGCTCGCCAGAGATCAGGGCAAGCTGGAAGCAGCGCTGGCTATGTTGCGCGCAGAAGCCTTACCGGGGCGCATTGAGTCGGCGCTGCTCGATTTGGCTGACCTGGCGCAAATTCGCTCAGCAGCGGCGCACTTGCTGGAAATCTGCCCGCGCATTGACCTGCTGATCAACAACGCCGGAGTCATGGCCTGCCCCCAGGGTAAAACGGCCCAGGGGTTCGAGATGCAGTTGGGCACCAATCATGTGGGCCATTTTTTGTTCACCGGCTTGCTCTTGCCGGCGCTCAAGGCTGCAGGCTCCCCGCAGCGTGCTGCGCGGGTGGTTAACCTGAGTTCCGCCGGGCACCGTTTTTCGGCGTTCGACTTTGAGGACCCTAATTACGAACAGCGCCCCTACGATAAGTGGCAGTCCTACGGCCAGTCGAAAACCGCTAATGTTTTGTTTTCAGTGGGATTGGATGCGCGCCTGTCGGCGCATCACGTGCGCGCTTTTGCTGTGCACCCCGGTGCCATCAATACTGAGCTGGGCCGGCATATGGATGAAAACGATATGGGGAAGATCTTGGCGTCATTCCCCGGTGGGAAAATGGCCTTCAAAAGCATCCCGCAGGGGGCCGCAACTTCGGTATGGGCAGCTACTGCGCCTGAATTAGAGGGCCGCGGTGGGTTGTATCTGGAAGATTGTCACGTGGCCGAAGCGGCGACTAATGAAACGATGAGCGGTGTACAGCCGTGGGCGATAGACAAACAGGCGGCAGAGCAACTGTGGCAGCTGTCCGAACAATGGGTTGGACAGGATTTTGGCGGTTGATGCGCGCAGCACGCAAATGGATGGGGATAGTGCTGGCCTTGGGGTTGGCCGCCTTGCAGGCGAGCGCTGATAGCCGTGAGGATATTGAATCCAAGTCGGGAGTCGCACTCGGTGAGCTGCGCGATTTTGCTCCCGGTGTGGACGGTTTGCTGAACAAGGCGCGAGGGGTGTTGGTCTTTCCTGACATCGTCAATATGGGCTTTGGGGTGGGGGGGCAATATGGTGAGGGTGTGTTGTGGGTAGAAGGCCAACCTGTGGCGTATTACGCATCAACTGGTGGCCCTGCTGAGCTACCGCCGGGCGCAACTCGCAGTGGCCAGGTGATTCTGTTCATGACCCTGGATGCGTTAGTGGCCTTTCGCAACACCGTGGGGTGGCAGGTGGGCCTGAACGGCGAGGTTGATCTGGTACGAACTGCGGGTGGTAACGTGCGTCTGGCGCGCGCTGAACACCCTGTGCTTGCCCTGAGCTTTTCCGACAAAGGTATTATTGAAGGAGTCGACCTTAACGGTAGCACCATCAATCGCATTCCGCGCTAGTCCGCGCGCCTGTGGCAGCCGCGTAAGGCATTGGTTATCCTGCGCGGCCCTTGTTTCGGATTCTGGAGAGCTCGTTCATGTCCAACCATCACTCGGTTGTTGCCCTGCTTAAAGGTGAGCTGCCGCTCGGCGCTGAAGTTACCGTTAAGGGCTGGTTACGCAGCAAGCGGGATTCCAAAGCGGGCATATCGTTTCTGGCGATTCACGACGGCAGCAGTTTTCACCCCGTGCAGGCTGTAGTTCCCGCAACGCTTACAAACTACGAAAGCGAAGTTGTGAAGTTGTCGACAGGCTGTGCCGTGGTGGTGCGCGGCGAACTGGTGGCGTCACAGGGGCAGGGGCAAAGCGTTGAAATTCAGGCCAGTGAGGTGCAGGTGCTGGGCTGGGTTGACGATGCGGAGTCTTATCCGATTGCGAAAAAGCGGCACACCTTCGAATACCTTCGCACTCAGGCGCACCTGCGGCCACGCACTAACACCTTTGGCGCGATCACGCGCGTGCGCCATACGCTGGCCAACGCTATTCACGGTTATTTTCATCGCGAGGGTTTTTACTGGGTCAACACACCCATCATCACCGGTAGTGACTGTGAGGGTGCCGGCGAGTTGTTCCGGGTCAGCACCCTGGACTTCGCTAACCTGCCGCGCAATGGCGATGGTTCAGTAGACCATAGCGCCGATTTCTTCGGTGGAGACGCTTTTCTCACCGTCTCTGGGCAGCTGGAGGTGGAATCCTATTGCCTTGCCATGAGTAAGGTTTACACCTTTGGGCCCACCTTTCGCGCCGAAAACTCCAATACCAGCCGCCATTTGGCTGAGTTCTGGATGGTCGAGCCAGAGGTGGCATTTGCCGATTTACAGGCCAATGCCGATCTCGCGGAGTCACTGCTGAAGCATGTGTTCGCGCGCGTGCTCGACGAGTGCGAAGACGATATCGCGTTCTTCCAGCAGCGTATCGATAGCAACGTAATAGAGCGGCTGCGATCGGTGGTCGATAGCGACTTCGAGCGAATCGATTACACCGAGGCCGTACACATTCTGCAAGACTGTGGGCAGTCTTTTGAGTTTCCGGTGGCGTGGGGTGTGGACCTTTCTTCAGAGCATGAGCGCTACCTGGCTGAGACTCACGTTGGGCGCCCGGTGGTAGTCATGAACTACCCGAAGGACATCAAGGCGTTCTACATGCGTTTGAACGATGATGGAAAAACAGTGGCGGCGATGGATGTATTAGCGCCGGGAATCGGCGAAATCATTGGCGGCAGCCAGCGCGAGGAGCGCTTGGACGTGCTTGATTCCCGCATGGACGCGCACGTTCGTGAGGAGTTGTGGTGGTACCGCGATTTGCGTCGTTACGGCAGCGTGCCCCATGCGGGCTTTGGCCTGGGCTTTGAGCGCTTGCTCAACTACGTCACCGGCATGGAAAACGTGCGCGATGCCATTCCTTTTCCGCGCACGCCGGGCAATGCCAGTTTTTGAGTGTGCGGCTTAGCCGCTAACGGTATCGCGTGGTGGCTTTAAACCGCTGCCAGCATTTACCGCAAACTGAGACTGGTACATGTTTTCGGTATCGCAACCCAGGTAATCCACTTCGACGGTTTGCTCAAGGTGAAAGCGCCGTGTGGTGCTGGTCAAGCTCGCTGTCCATTTGTCGTAGCTAAATTTTTCAGGGTCTTTGCGCAGGTCCACAAACCCTTCCAGCCCGCAGTCTAACAAGCGCACGCTCATTCCTGAGCTGTTGATGTGCACAACGCGGCCGGCGAAGCTGCCGCCTCGTTCACGTGCGGTGCGTGCGAGATACTTGCTCGCCAGCCAGCGCTCAGCCTCTTGAGTGGCCGCCCTTACGGTACTCAAGCGCTCTTTCAGTGCTGAGAGATCTGCGCCGGTGACCAGGCTGGCCGGCTCCCCGCGTAGCAGGGCCTTGATTTGCAAGTGCACGAGAAAGTCGACGTATTTGCGCAGGGGAGAGGTGCAGTTGGTGTAACACTCCAACGCCATGCCCATATGCAGCCCGGAGCGGGTCGAAAGTTCGGCCCGGGTAAGCAGGCGGTTGATCATGGCGCGCAGGGGCAGCTGGTTTTCGCTGGATGCAAGCCGGCGCATGATGTCGCGGTAGCCCTCGCGTGAGGTGGGGTCGAGCTCGGCCACTTCAGGTGCATGCAGCGTCAAGAACTTGCGGCACTCCTCAAGCCGGTCTGTACGGAAACCCGGGTGGGTTACGAAGGGGCCACTGCCCTGATGCTCGGTGAGGAATCGAGCGGCGCAGCGGTTTGCTGCGATCATGCATTCCTCGACCAGCTTTTGCGAGAGCAGTTTTTCGTGTGGCTCGATCGACTCGATCTGCTTCTGGTCATTGAGTATCCAGCGGTACTCGCGGCGATCTTCCATCACCAGTTCGTCCGTCTCACGCCCAGCTCGCAATGCGCGATAGACTTGATATAGCGCCTCCAACGGGGTGGCGTGGCTCATCAGGTCGTCGCCGTTGCCGTTAAGGTAGCGGTCGACTGCAAAGTAGGACAGTTTGCCGCGCGAACGGACCGTAGCTTCGACAAACTCGAAGGCCCCCACTTGCCCGCTATCGCTCACCGAAATTTTGCACACCAGTGCCGGGCGGTCATTCCCTTCAGACAGTGCGCAGGTGTCTTGTGACATCTGTTCCGGCAGCATGGGTAGCACATCGCCGTGAAAGTACACCGTGGTGCCACGTGCGGCGATATCCTTGCGCAGGCTCGAGTCTGCGGCCACCCAGGCGCTGGGGTCAGCGATCGCAACATACAGTGTCCAGCCATCGCTGCTGATATCAGCATACAAGGCGTCATCGATATCCATCGTTTTTGCAGCGTCAATCGACACAAACTCAAGGTCCGTGAGGTTTTGGCGCGACGTAGTATTCAGCGGCGTGGTGACGGCAAGTTGCTGGTCCAGGTCGTGCAGCGCCTGAGGGCTCCAGCTGGGCGCAAGCCCGTACTTGGCAGCACAGTATAAGTTTTCAATGCCGGGCGTGGCGTCATTACCCAGCACCTGTAGCACTTTGGCCTGCGGTTTGCCGTCGCGGATGGGGTGGCGAAGGATGCCGCAGCGCACGTAGTCACCTTCGCTTACACCATTGCGCGCGTGTGGAGGCAAGAATAGCCAGCGCTTCATGTGTGACAGGTCGGGCTGCACAAACATGGCCTTCCCCTTGCGCACACAGCGACCGTTGAAATCGCCCAATGGGCTGTCGATCAGTGTTTCGATGTCGGCGATTGTCTTTTTGTCACCCGACGGGCGAATGCACACGCGCACCCGGTCTTCGGGGAAAACTTTCAGCATTTCGTCCGGGGGCACGAAGATTTCGCGGCCGTCAGCCAGCACGGCAAAACCATAGCGGGACTGTGTGCCCTTGATCACGGCGTCGGCGCGCTCTTTCTCGGCCTCCATTTGGGATTTGAGACCCTTGAGCTGGGCGAGAGTATCCAGGTTGAGCATCGCAGTGGTGTGTCTTCTAGAGTAGTTAAACAAGCAGTCTATCGTAGCCGAAAACGGCGGTGCTGTCAGGGTTCCTGTCAGCGCTTGTTGGTTTCGCGCAGGCAGCATGCCGCCGCCGTTGACAATTGGCGGCACAGGGTTTGTAATCGAGTGACGCTTTGGTCTCGCCTCTTCTTGGGAGCGCTATTGAAACGACCCTGTTGTTTGCGTGTATTGACCGTCCGGCTCCCCCTGCCGGTAGCCTTGCTCACCTGCTCTTCCCCTTGCTTGCAACGCCACCCACGAGGATTCCACCATGGATTCTGGCTCGCCCCTGCGCGTAGAAAAACCCACTCTCAAGGCTGTTATCAAGAAAACGTACGTGTTGGACACCAACGTTCTGCTGCATGACCCGACGGCTATTACGGCGTTCAATGAGCACCAGGTGGTTATCCCCATGACGGTGTTGGAGGAGTTGGACCATATCAAGGATCGACATGAAAAGACCGTAAGTCGTGAGGCACGGATCGCCATTCAGATGATCGACAAAGTTGTTGATACTGCGTCGCCGCAGGCAATTCAAACCGGGGTGCCGATTCCCGGCAGCAATCTGGAGGGCGCCCTCGGCACTTTGGCGATTTATCCAGACCAGTTGCTCGGCGACGCCAGCGATGTTCCGTATCTGGATGTCACCCACGACCAGGCCAACGACAACCGCATCATTAATGTGGCGCTGCGTTTGCAAGCAGAAAACCCCTCGGCATTCGTTTGCCTGGTGACCAAGGACATCAATATGCGCATCAAGGCCAAAGGGTCGGGCCTGATGCAGGTGGAAGACTACCGTCGTGATCGTGTGCTCGACGATATCGACTTGCTGGCGCGGGGATATGAGCCTATTGAAGGCGAGTTCTGGTCGGGTATTTCCGAAGTGGATACCTTGCGTGAGGCCGATTGCACGTTGCACCGCATTCCGCGGCGCTGCCTGCCTGCGGTGTATCCCAATATGTTTATTTATGACGATCATGCGTTTATCGCCTTCGTGAAGCGTGTTGACAGCGACTATGTGTACTTACACTGCGACAGCCGGGACAAGCTGATGCACCGACGTTTTTGGGGGCTCGCTCCGCGCAACCTGGAGCAGGCGATGGCCATGGCTTTGCTGGCCAATGACAACGTGGATATGACGGTGATGACCGGGCCTGCCGGATCGGGCAAAACGCTCCTCGCGCTGGCTTACGGGCTGCATGCTATTCTTGAGCAGAAGCGGTTTAGTAAATTGATTGTCGCTCGATCAACGCCGCCCATTGCTGAGGATATTGGCTTTTTGCCGGGTACCGAGGAAGAGAAAATGGCGCCTTGGCTGGCTGCTTTTGACGATAATCTGGAAATTCTGCATGGGACGGACGAATCCTGCAATGGCAGCATTGCTTATGTAAAGGAGCGCGCCAATATCCAGTTCAAATCGCTTAATTTCATGCGTGGCAGGTCGTTCAATAACGCGTACATTATTATCGACGAGGCGCAGGGTTTAACCCAGTTTCAGCTAAAGTCGGTAATTAGCCGCGTCGGTGCAGACTCAAAAATTGTGGTGCTGGGGAATCTGGCGCAAATCGACAACAAATACATTTCGCCGCTCACCTCCGGCTTAACCTACCTGGTGGAGAAAGCCAAAGCGTACCCCCATGCGGGCATTATGCATGTGAATGGGATTGTGCGTTCTCGGCTCGCAGCTTTCGCTGAAGAGCAGCTATAGCGCAGTGTAGGCCGCGCTTTTCTGCTAAAGTAGGGCGCTCCGCTCGGAGGCGGTGCACCCTACTTGGTTCTGGATTTCTACTTTATGAAAGCCCTGTTTGTTCTGCTGCAGTACCTGGTTCCACAGCATGCTCTGTCACGCATCACCGGCTGGCTGGCTGAGTTACGCCACCCACTGTGGCTAAAGAATGGCATGATTGCGGCGTTTATCCGCACCTTTGATGTCGATATGAGTGAAGCGGAGGAGCGCTATCCTCAGGCGTTTGCCAATTTTAACGCGTTTTTCACTCGGCGTTTGCGCCCCGCTGCCCGCCCGCTGGCCGAGGCTGACTTGATCTGCCCCGCTGATGGTGCCGTGAGTCAAATTGGGCGCATTGAGGAAAGTAGCTTGTTGCAGGCGAAGGGGCGTCACTTTTCGACCTGGGCTTTGTTGGGTGGCGACGAGGAACGCGCGGCCCAGTTTCGCGACGGGCATTTTGCGACAATCTATTTGTCCCCGCGCGATTACCATCGGGTGCATATGCCTCTTGACGGTGAGTTGGTGGCGACTCGCTATGTTCCGGGCAAGCTGTTTTCGGTCAACGGTGCCACTGCCGAGGGCGTTGATCGCCTGTTTGCGCGTAACGAACGTCTGATTTGTTACTTTGAGACGTCGGTCGGCCCAATGGCAATGGTGCTCGTTGGTGCGATGATTGTTGCGGGCATCGATACGGTGTGGGAGGGGCAGATAGCTCCACCGCCGCGTGCGCTGCGTGATCGTGATTACCGTAACCTGCCTGCGCCTGTGCGCCTCGGCCGTGGCGAAGAAATGGGCCGCTTTAAATTGGGGTCCACCGTTATTCTGCTGTTCCCCGAAAACGTGATGCAGTGGGATGATGCGTTGGCTGCCGGCAGTGCAACTCGCCTGGGCCAGGCGCTCGGCAGCTTTACGCACCGCACGGCGGGTTAGGGGGTAGTTGGGCTGCGATCAGCCGGGCTGCGATCAGCCGGGCTGCGATCAGCCGGGCTGCGATCAGCCGGGCTGCGGTCAGCCGGGCTGGCCCAAGGTGGCTACGATGTGTCGATAGCTGGCAAGGCGGGCGGCGCTGATCTCCTCGCATTCCGCCGCAGCCAGAATCGCACAGCCCGGCTCATGGTTGTGGCTACAGTCGCGGAAGCGGCAGTGCCCGAGCAGGGCGCGAAACTCACGGAACCCCTCTTCTACCTGGTCCCGCTGCATGTGCCAGAGGCCAAATTCGCGGATACCCGGTGAATCGATAAGGCTGCCGCCACCGGGTAAGTGAAACAGCTGTGCCGTGGTGGTGGTGTGTATACCTTTCTGGCGCAGAGCGGACAGTGCGCCGACACGCAGATCAGCTTCCGGCAACAAAGTATTAACCAGCGATGATTTGCCGACACCGGATTGGCCGACAAACACACTGATACGGCCCTGCAGCGCTTCTTCCAATTCAGCCAGGCTGCCGCTTTGGCTGCTGACTTCCACTACTCGGTAACCTAACTGGGGGTATACCTCAAGCAGGTCCGCCATGTGTTGGCGCAGCGCGGTGTCTGCGCCAAGCAGGTCAGATTTGTTGAGCACCAGCACCGGCTCAATGCCTACGGCTTCGGCCGCCACCAGGTAGCGATCGATCAGGTTGGCGTGTGGCTCGGGTAAGGGCGCGATAACCACCAGTATCTGGTCGATGTTAGCGGCAACAGGCTTCAATTTCCCGTAGGGATCTGGCCGACGCAGCTCGCTGCGACGAGGCTCGCGGGCGACCACGACGCCAGTACTGTCGCCGGGGCGCCAAGTGACCTGGTCGCCGGTGACCAAGCCGTCGAGGTTGGCGCGCAGGTGGCAGCGCTGCGTGTTGCCGGCAGGGTCTTCTATATCGACCTGTGTGCCGTAATGCGCAATCACCAGCCCGGTTTGCTCGGGGCCGAGTTCACCGGCTCCCAGGGCTTCATCGGCTTGATCCTCCCGGCGCTGTGCGCGTGCACTGCGCTCCTCCTGAATCTTGCGGATGCGAAAGCTTTGCTGCCTGCTTAGTTTACGTTTACTCATGTTTGCATTATTGGGGGCTTGCATGGCGCTGTACAGGCAATTTGTTACACTGCCTGCCGTGGGCACAGAGAAGGGTAAGACATGAAGCAAGCGGGCAATCTGGTTTGGGTGGATCTTGAAATGACCGGCCTCGACCCGGAGCGGGATGTGGTGATCGAGATGGCGACCATCGTCACCGACAGCGAGCTGAGAACGCTGGCGGAGGGCCCTGTGATTGCCATTCACCAACCCGAATCCGCGCTGGCAGCCATGGATGAGTGGAATACGACGCACCACACCCGTTCCGGGCTGGTGGATCGTGTGCGCCAGAGCCGCTTCAGCAGCGCTGAAGCGGAAGCTGCCACCTTGGCTTTCCTCGCCGACTGGGTGGAGCCGGGCAGCTCGCCGATGTGCGGTAACTCAATTGGCCAGGATCGTCGTTTTCTGGTTCGCTACATGCCGCAACTAGAAGCTTTTTTTCACTACCGGAACCTGGATGTCAGTACGCTGAAAATCCTTGTAAGCCTGTGGCGGCCAGATTTGGAGGGGGGTGTGGTTAAGGCGGGGAGTCATCAGGCGTTGGATGATATCCGTGAATCGGTTGCAGAGCTGCAGTACTACCGGGAGCATTTTTTGCGCGCGCCCTGAGGGTGCTCAAAGCCCAGCTGACATGCTCTCTTACCAGCGCGGAGGGGTGGTCCAGGCGTGTAGCCAAAGCGGCCTGCGCGTGTTCGGTCGCGGGGCCATTGCCAAGGCCTACTGCCAGGTTGCGCAGCCAGCGTTCGTGGCCGATACGGCGTATCGCAGACCCCTCGGTGCGGGTTAGAAATGTCGCTTCATCCCACAGAAAGAGCGCTACCAGCTCGCTGTTTTGCAGGCCGTGACGGGGCTGAAAATCGGCCTCAGTCGTGTGTTGCGCAAACTTGTTCCAAGGGCATACCAGCTGGCAGTCATCGCAGCCGAACACGCGGTTGCCCATCAAAGGCCTGAGTGCCGGGTCGATGCTGCCGTGGTGCTCAATAGTAAGATAGGAAATGCAGCGTCGTGCATCGAGTTCAAAGGGGCCAACGAAGGCCTGGGTTGGGCATATCTCCAGGCAGGCGCTGCAACTGCCGCAATGTTTATTGGTTTTTGGCGTATCTGCCGCTAACGGCAGGTCGGTGTAAATCTCTCCGAGGAAAAACCAGGAGCCGGCTCGCTCGTTGATCAGCATGGTGTTTTTTGCAATCCAGCCCATGCCGGCGCGTTCGGCCAGCGCGCGTTCCAGCACCGGCGCGCTGTCGACAAAGGCGCGGTACTGCCCGCCCTCGGCAGATTCCTGGATCAGCGCGGCGAGTTGCGCCAGCCGTTTGCGCATTAACTTGTGGTAGTCACGGCCCAGTGCGTAGCGCGAGATGTAGGCTTTTTCCGGCGAACCTAGCACTCGCAGGGGCTCGGTGTCGGCAGCCAGATAGTTCATGCGTACGGTGATGACTCGACAGGTGTCTGGCACTAGCTCTGCAGGCCGGGCGCGGCGCATTCCGTGGCGCTCCATATAGGCCATGCTGCCGTGATAGCCGGCGTCCAGCCACTTTTGCAGGTACGGCTCGTGATCTTCCAGCCGGATGTCGCTTACCGCCCACTGGCTGAAGCCCAATGTTTGCACCCAGCCATCAATTTGCTGACGCAGGGTGGCGTGTGACTGCGGGGTCAATAACGATGGCATGCGTGTTTACGTTGCATAGTGCTGGGCCGGGCAGGGAAAGCTGCCTATAATCCGCGGGTTTGCGGGTGCATGATGGGCTTGTCAGTGTAGCAGTGCGAGGTCAGTTTTGGCGACGTTAGTCAGGCAGGAGTTTGTCGGGTTGGATCATGAAGGGCTGTATAGCGCCGCCGAAACCCGTGCGCTTGATCAGTGGGCCATCCAACATAGGGGAATTAGCGGTGCGTTGTTGATGTCCCGTGCCGCTGCGGCGGCGCTGCGCCAGCTCCTGCAACGCTGGCCGCAACCGGAATTGCTGCAAGTGTTGTGTGGCACCGGTAACAACGGCGGGGATGGTTATCTATTGGCCGATCAGGCCCGGCGCCGTGGGATTCCAGTGCAGGTGCTGCAGGTGGGAGACCCCGCTAAAATCAGTGGGGATGCCTTGCGTGCCCGCGAGCAGGCGCTGGCAAATGGAGTGCCGGTTGCGGTGTTTGCGCCGACAGCGCTGCAGCCGCAGGGTGTTGTGGTGGATGCGCTGTTGGGTACCGGGTTAGGTGGCGAGGTGCGCAGCCCCTTTGCAGAGGCTGTTGACGCTATCAATGATTTGCGGCTGCCCGTGGTTGCGCTGGATGTTCCTTCAGGGCTGTGCGCCGACACCGGGCGAGTGCTGGGCACGGCGGTGCGCGCCAACCTCACCGTCACTTTTATCGCTTGTAAGCGAGGCCTGTTCACTTTGCAGGGCCCGGATTGTGCGGGCGAGCTGGAGTTTTCTGATCTCGCGTTGCCGCTGGATACGTCGACGGCGTTAGCGCCTGCCTGGCGGCGCCTCGATCTGCAGCGTTTGCTGGCGGCCTGGCCGCCGCGCCCTGCCGCGAGTCACAAGGGTGACTACGGCTCGGTGCTGGTGATTGGCGGTGACACCGGTTTTCCTGGTGCTGTGGCCCTGGCAGCAGAAGCCGCACTGCGCTGTGGAGCCGGTTTGGTGCGGGTGGCGACCCGGCCGGAACATGTTGCTGCGATCATTGCGCGCACCCCGGAGGCCATGGTCAGCGGGGTGCGCTCCGGGCAGGAGCTGGCGCCGCTGTTGGCCAGCGCGGATGTGTTGGTGCTGGGGCCCGGCTTGGGCCGCAGCAGTTGGTCGGGGCAGTTGCTGCAGGTGGCGGCGCAGTCGGGTGTGCCGGCGGTAATGGATGCAGATGCGCTCAATATGCTGGCTGAGTCACCCTTGCCGAGCCCGGCGGTTCGTGACCATTGGGTGTATACGCCACACCCCGGTGAGGCAGGGCGGTTGTTGGGCTGTTCCAGCGCCGCGGTACAGGCGGACCGGTTTGCGGCTGCGCGCTCCTTGCAATCTCGTCTCGGTGGCACGGTGCTGCTGAAAGGCAACGGCAGCCTCATCGTCGATGCCCAGCACGGGCTGTTGGCAGACTACGGCAACCCGGGTCTGGCCTCTGGGGGTATGGGTGATGTCTTGAGTGGTGTCATAGGTGCCCTGCTGGCACAGGGTTTTGCGCCCATTGAGGCCGCAGCTCTGGGCGCGTGTGTACACGGCGCGGCGGCCGATCTGGCCGCTGAAGAGGGCCAGCGCGGCTTGTTGGCCAGCGACCTGATGCCGCAGTTGAGGAAATTGCTCGGATGACGGATGTCGCCACCTTTCTGGCCGTTGATGAGGCGGCAATGGTGGCGCTGGGTGCTTCTCTGGGTGCGTCTATTGGCGCTGAGAGCGAGGCCGGCGTGGCGATTTATCTGCGCGGTGAGCTGGGGATGGGTAAAACCACATTTAGTCGCGGCTTCGTGCAGAGCTTTGGCCATAGTGGCGCGGTGAAAAGCCCCACCTACACGCTGGTTGAGCCTTACCAGTTGGGTGGCTTGGAAGTGTTCCATTTCGATCTTTACCGCTTGGGTGACCCCACAGAACTTGAATTTATGGGGATCCGTGACTACTTCGGCCCACAGGCGCTGTGCCTGGTGGAGTGGCCAGAACGTGGTGATGGGGTTTTGCCCCCGGCAGATTTAGCGATTAACATAGTTGCAGCGGGGAGCGGGCGCAGCCTGCAGGCGCAGGCGGGAACCGATGCAGGTGAGCGGATTCTGGCGTGCTGGCAATCTGCTGCCCGAGCGTAGCGACGGATACACCTCTGGAGTGAGATGAGTAGGGTTTTCTGGGCGAGAGTGGTTCTCGGGTGGTTGTGCGCTTCAACGGCGCTGGCGGTTGAGGTGCATGACGTTCGTCTGTGGCGGGCGCCGGATCACACACGCATCGTATTTGACCTCACCGGCCCGGCGGATCATCGGCTGCTCACGCTCAGCAACCCTGATCGCATCGTGCTGGATGTGAGTGGTGCCACATTAAAGGCCAGCCTCAGTGGCTTGGAGCTTGCGAGCACGCCGATTTCCCTCGTGCGTTCGGCTGTGCGAGAAGGCGATGACTTGCGCGTTGTATTCGATGTTCGGTCTGTGGTTGAGCCGCGCAGCTTCGCGCTGAAAGCCAACGCCCAAGCCGGTGACCGGTTAGTGCTTGATCTTTACGATCGGTCGCCAAGCAAGCCTGTGGCGGCAGAGCCCGTAAAAACCTCCGCTGCCACTGAGCGCGGCCGGCGCGACATCGTCGTCGCCATCGATGCCGGGCATGGTGGCGAGGATCCCGGTGCGATCGGCCCTAACCGGCAGCGCGAGAAGGACATCGTGCTGGCGATTTCCCGCGAGTTACAGGCGCTGCTGGAGCGTGATGAAGGCTTTCGCCCGACGATGGTCCGCACCGGCGATTACTATATCAGCCTGAAAGGGCGGCGCGATCTCGCCCGCCAGCGGCAGGCTGATTTATTTGTGTCGATTCATGCAGATGCCTTTACCCGGCGCGAGGCGAATGGAGCTTCGGTCTATGCCTTGTCGACTCGTGGTGCCACCAGCACAGCGGCGAGCTACCTGGCACAGCGCGAGAACGCGGCGGATTTGATTGGCGGCGTGCGCCTTGGCGATAAAGACGATGTGCTGGCCAGCGTATTGACCGATCTTTCCATGACGAGCACTTTGGATCACAGCCTCAAGGTGGGTGGCAAGGTGCTGTCGCGCATGGATACAGTGGCGCGGTTGCACAAACGCAATGTGGAGCAGGCGGGGTTCGCGGTGCTGAAGTCGCCCGATATTCCGTCAATTCTGGTGGAAACAGGTTTTATCTCTAATCCTGGCGAGGCACAAAAACTGAGTACCCGGGCCTACCAGCAGAAGATGGCGCAGGCAATTCATGCCGGCATTCGCGACTGGTTTTTGGCGCAGCCGCCGCCGGGCACGTTGATCGCCGCGCGCAAGCAGCAGGGAGGCCAGGAGTACACCATTGCGCGAGGTGATACACTGTCAGGCATCGCCCAGCGCTTTAATGTGCCGGTGCGCCGGTTGCGAGAGCATAACGGCCTCCGGGACACCTCTCACATCCTGGTGGGTCAAACGCTGAAAATACCCGCGACCTGAGCGCCCCTGCAGCCCTGCCCATGTCCAGAATCCAGCGCCTCAGCCCGAGGCTTGCCAATCAGATAGCCGCCGGTGAGGTGGTTGAGCGCCCAGCATCCGTGGTTAAGGAAGTGCTGGAGAACAGTTTGGATGCCGGCGCATCGCGAATTGAGATCGATGTTGAGGCGGCGGGCAGCAAACTTATTCGTATTCGCGACAACGGTGCGGGTATTGATTCGGAGGATCTGCCGCTGGCACTGTCTCGCCATGCGACCAGCAAGATTGTCTCCCTCGAGGACCTCGAGTGCGTGGGTAGCCTTGGCTTTCGCGGTGAGGCCTTAGCCTCGATCGGTTCGGTGTCGCGCCTTACGCTCACCAGTAACCCCCGGGATGACAGCAGCGAGGGTTGCACTGCGCTGTGCGAAGGCCGCGATATGGAGGTGCAGTTGCGCCCTGCATCCCACCCCCGCGGTACCACAGTGGAAGTGCGCGATCTGTTCTTCAATACGCCCGCGCGACGTAAATTCCTGCGCACCGAGAAAACTGAATTCAATCATCTTGAGGAGGTGGTTAAGCGTCTTGCCCTGTCCCGGTTTGAAGTGGGCTTTATGCTGCGCCACAATGGCAAGGTTATCCATAGCCTGGCTAGCGCGAATTCGGTCGCCGAGCGGCAGCGTCGGGTCGCGGCGGTTTGTGGGCCAGCGTTTATAGAGCAGGCGCTGTTTATTGATGTGCAGCGCGGTGATATGCGTCTTTGGGGCTGGATTGGGCTGCCTACCTTCTCTCGCAGTCAGTCAGACCTGCAATATTTCTTTGTGAATGGCCGGGTGATTCGCGACAAGTTGGTGGCGCATGCGGTCAAGCAAGCTTATCGCGATGTGTTGTTCCATGGGCGCCATTCAGCCTTCGTACTTTACCTGGAGCTGGATCCGACGCAGGTAGACGTTAACGTGCACCCCGGGAAGCATGAGGTGCGCTTTCGCGATAGCCGCGCTGTCCATCAGTGCATTTTCAGTGGCTTGCACCGGGCGCTGGCTGACGTTCGTCCGGTGTCGGCACAGCCCACAGTGGCAACGCCAGAAGGGCTCGCTGTCGATACGCAGACCGGTGAAATTGCGCGTCAGCCAGGCCTTGGTTGGGGTGCGCCCGCGGCCTACTCGCCGAGCTCCATGCCGTCGTTAGGGCAGGCACGAGAGCAAGTACGCAGCTATGCCGGCCTGCATCCCGCCGCGCTGCCTGCCAGCGACACGCCGGAGGCCGTGCCACCTTTGGGATATGCGTTGGCGCAGCTCAAGGGTATTTATATTTTGGCGGAAAACGCGGAGGGCTTGGTACTGGTCGATATGCACGCGGCGCACGAGCGTATTACTTACGAGCGTTTAAAGGCTGCGCGAGCCCTCGATGTTATTCCTGGTCAACCGCTGCTGGTGCCTGAGGCGATCGCTGTAAGCGAGCGCGAAGTGGCATTGGTGCAGGATCACGCTGACGTGTTTGCGCGGCTTGGCCTGGTAGTGGACGTGGCCGGGGAAGAATCGCTGATGGTACGTCAAATTCCGGTGACTTTGCGCGGCTCAGACGTTGCTGCGCTGGTGCGTGATGTGCTGTCTGACCTCGCCGAATATGGCAGCTCCGATCGCATTGAAGCCCATATGGATGAGATTCTTTCGACCATGGCCTGCCACGGTTCGGTGCGCGCCAACCGGCGGCTTACGGTGCCTGAAATGAACGCACTGCTGCGTGATATGGAAGAGACCGAACGCTCGGGCCAGTGTAATCATGGCCGCCCCACATGGACGCGCATGACCCTGGATGAGCTCGACAAGCTGTTTTTGCGAGGCCGTTAATGGCTTCGGAGAATGCAGAGGTTTTGGGCGGCAAGCCGTTACTACTATGTGTCATGGGGCCAACCGCGGCAGGCAAGACGGACCTCGCAGTCGGGCTCGCCGAGGCCTTGCAGGGTGAGTTGATCAGCGTCGACTCAACCTTGGTCTACCGAGGGCTTGATATCGGTAGTGCCAAACCGGACTATCCACATCATCTGATCGATATCCGCGACCCCGCACAGCGTTATTCGGCGGCGGAGTTTGCGCGGGACGCGGCGCAGGCTGCGGCGGCAATTACCGCTCGCGGTCGTGTGCCCATTTTGGTGGGCGGCACCATGCTGTATTTCCGCGCGTTGCTGGAAGGGCTTGCGGAAATGCCTGCGGCTGATCTGGCGGTGCGTGCGGCGCTGGCAGTGGAAGCGGCCGTGATCGGATGGCCGGCTCTGCATGCACGTTTGGCTGAAGTCGATTCTGTGTCGGCAGCGGCAATCCATCCGCACCATTCACAGCGTATCAGTCGCGCGCTTGAGGTGTTCATCAGCAGTGGCGTACCGCTGAGTGTTTGGCACCAGCAGGCTCCGACGAGCCTGGTCGAGCAGTACCATGTCGTGCAGCTAGTGATTTGCCCGGCTGAGCGCGCACTGCTGCACACCCGAATCGCGCAGCGCTTCGAGCAGATGCTGGAACAAGGTTTCCTGCAGGAAGTTGCAGCGCTGCGGCAGCGCGCGGATTTAGGGCCGGAGTTGCCAGCCATGAGGGCCGTTGGATACCGTCAGCTTTGGCAGTATCTGGATGGAGAATGCACCTTGAGCGAAGCGACGGAGCGCGGTATTGCCGCCACACGCCAGCTCGCCAAGCGTCAGTTGACCTGGCTGCGTAAGTGGCCGGATGTTTGGTGGTTATTGACGACGGCTTCGGGGAACGTTTGCGCGATGGGTGAGTCTGAACACAGTGCGGGTGAAATTGATGAACATCCGCTCGCCTGTGCCTTGAAGTATCTGCGTGACAACCCCACGTAACAGGTAATTCAGCTATACTGTTCGAAGGTTGTGCAAGGAAGCCACGGAGATTGGCGAAAAGCCGGCTCAGGGCATTAAAACGGTCAATCATCCACTTTTATGGGGCCCGCGTTGGGCCCGTCAAGGAGAGAGTCAATGTCAAAAGGGCACACGCTACAAGACCCTTACCTGAATATTTTGCGTAAAGAGCGCGTTCCGGTATCTATCTACCTGGTGAATGGCATCAAACTGCAAGGGCAGATCGAGTCCTTTGATCAGTTCGTGGTGCTGCTGAAGAATACGGTAAGCCAAATGGTATATAAGCACGCCATTTCTACCGTAGTCCCATCCCGCGTGGTACGCATGCCTATGCAGAATCCGCCGGAAGACGATGACGGCGAGAGCTAGTCTGCGCAATCAGTGGCAGCGCATGCGCGCTGTCACCCATTTCACCGCCAAAACCGGAGGCGAAGGTGTTTTTTGATCGCCCGGAGTCCGGTGAGCGCGCTATTCTGGTTCACCTTGCCATAGCCAGTGAGGACGAACGCGAAGATCCGCGAGAGTTCGAAGAGCTGGTGTTGTCGGCGGGCGGTGATCCCGTGGCTTTTGTCACGGGAACTCGGTCCGTGCCGGATTCTCGTACCTTTGTCGGGTCGGGCAAGGTGCAGGAAATACTCGACGAGGTGCAGCTGCACGAGGCTGAGCTGGTGATCTTTAATCACTCGTTGAGCCCAAGCCAGGAGCGCAACCTTGAGCGAGAGTTCAAGTGCCGGGTGCTCGATCGCACCGGGCTTATTCTGGATATTTTTGCTCAGCGGGCCCGCACACATGAGGGCAAGCTGCAGGTAGAGCTGGCGCAGTTGCAGCACATGAGCACACGCCTGGTACGAGGCTGGACCCACTTGGAACGGCAAAAAGGTGGTATTGGCCTGCGCGGCCCTGGCGAAACCCAGCTGGAAACCGACCGTCGCCTGTTGCGTGTACGCATCAAGTCGATCTTAGCGCGCTTGGAAAAAGTGCGCCGGCAGCGTGATCAAGGGCGCAGATCCCGGCGTCGGGCTGAGGTGCCCACGATTGCGCTGGTGGGATATACCAATGCCGGCAAGTCAACGCTGTTCAATCGGCTGACCGATTCCGAGGTTTACGCTGCTGATCAGCTGTTTGCCACACTGGACCCAACGCTGCGGCGTTTGGAGCTGGAAGAAGTGGGCCCGGTGATCGTGGCGGATACCGTGGGTTTTATTGCTCACCTGCCGCACAAGCTGGTGGAGGCGTTTAAAGCCACGTTGGAAGAAACTGTCAGTGCGGACCTGTTAATCCATGTGATTGATGTGGCGGCAGGCGCCCGGGAAGACAACATTTTCCAGGTTCAAGCGGTGTTGGAGGAAATAGGTGCTCAGGATATTCCGCAGCTGCAGGTTTACAACAAACTTGACCTGTTGGAGCAGCCCCCTCGTATTGATTACGATGAGGAGGGCAAGCCGGAACGCGTTTGGTTGAGCGCCGCGACAGGTGCAGGTTGCGATTTGCTGTTGCAGGCGATCGCGGATCGCGTAGGGGCGGACATGATAGAAGAAGAGCTGCATCTGGAGCCTCGGCAGGGGCGCTTGCGTGCTGCACTCTATCAATTGGGTGCCGTAGCGGCAGAGCAGTACGGTGAAGATGGTATCGCCCATTTAAGTGTGCGACTGCCGAGAGTTGATTGGAACCGCTTGATGAAACGGGAGCCTGGCGCAGCTGCCTAGGTGGCTGGGTCACCCGGCATGAAGCTTTGATAAACTGTAATGACCTTGAAAACGGGAGTTTGGTATGGCTTGGAATGAGCCGGGTGGTGGGAATAACAAGCCCAAGGATCCTTGGGGTGGCGGCGATCAGGGGCCTCCGGACCTTGACGAGGCCCTGAAGAAGCTACAGGAGAAGCTTGGCGGTTTGTTTGGTGGTCGCGGTAAAAGTGGAGGCTCCAGCGGTGGTTCGGGCGGCGCGAGCCCCGGTGTGTCCGCGGGCCTCCTGGGTGTTGCCGCGCTGGTCGCGGTCGTGGTGTGGGGCTTGATGGGCCTCTATCAGGTTGACGAGCAGGAGCGTGCGGTAGTGCTGCGTTTCGGCAAATACTACGACACGGTGCAGCCTGGCCTGCAGTGGAACCCGCCGCTGATTGACGAAGTCATCCGCGTGAATACCACTAAAGTCCGTGGTGCGACCTTCCGCGAGATCATGCTTACCCAGGACGAGAATATCGTTGAAGTGCGTATGTCCGTACAGTATGTGATCCTCGATCCCACCAGCTTCGTGCTCAAGGTGCGCGACCCCGAAGATTCTCTGCAGCATGCCGCGCAGAGTGCACTGCGGCATGTTGTGGGTGATTCGCGTATGGATTCGGTTCTGACTGAAGGTCGGGCACAGATCGGTGTGGATGTGCAAACGCGCTTACAGCGTTACACGGATATGTATGAAACCGGGATTCGCGTGGTCAAGGTTAACATCGATGAATCCAAGCCTCCGACCCAGGTGCAAGCGGCATTTGATGATGTTATCAAGGCCCGTGAGGATGAGGAGCGGCTGAAGAACGAGGCTCAGGCTTATGCCAACGGCATCGTTCCTGAGGCACGTGGCCTCGCGCAGCGCGTTCTTGAAGAAGCGGGCGCTTACCGGGAACAGGTTGTGGCCAATGCGGAGGGTGAAGCCCAGCGTTTCTCCGCTCTGCTGGAAGAATATACCAAGGCGCCTGAGGTAACTCGTGAGCGCCTGTATGTAGAAGCAGTACAGGAAGTCTTTTCCAACACCAACAAGGTGATGGTGGACGTGGAAGGTGGCAATAACGTGATGTATCTACCGCTGGACAAGATGACCGGCTCTTCCGGTAGTGCGGCAGTGCCACGCAGTGGCCGTATGGATGCGAACACGGTGAGGGAGTTGACCGATGCCGTGACCGAGCAGCTGCGTCAGGACGCAGCTGCGGCCAATAACCGCAGAGGAGGTCGCTAAGATGGGCGGAAAAGGTATGACGTGGCTTCTGGTGGCTGGCTTGTCGCTGTTTGTGGTGAGTAACGCCGTGTTTGTGGTCAAGGAAACGGAACGCGCGGTGATGCTGCAGTTTGGTGAGGTGGTCAATCCGGACATTCAGCCCGGCCTGCACGTAAAAGTGCCGTTTGTGAACAGCGTGCGCAAGTTTGAGGCCCGCCTGCTAACGGTAGATTCTACCCCCGAGCGCTTCTTCACGCAGGAAAAGAAGGCGTTGATTGTCGATTCTTACGCCAAATTCCGCGTGTCGGATACCAGCAAATTCTACACCGCTACCAATGGTGAAGAAGCACGTGCCAGTGCGTTGCTGGGGCAGCGGATTAACGACGGGCTGCGTAATCAGGTGGCCGTGCGCACGATTCAAGAGGTTGTTTCCGGCCAACGTGATCAGTTGATGGAAGCCCTGACTGAGGAGCTGAGTGAGATCGCGCTGAATGAGTATGGGGTTGAGGTGGTTGATGTGCGGGTGAAGCAGATTGACCTGCCGCCAGACGTGTCGGAGTCGGTGTATCGGCGTATGAATGCCGAACGCGAGAAGGAAGCTCGCGAGCACCGTGCGCTCGGCCAGGAACTCGCGGAAGGCATTCGCGCCTCGGCAGACCGCGAGGTCACCGTGCTTGAGGCGAACGCCTACCGGGATGCTCAGCTTGTGCGCGGTGAAGGTGACGCTCTGGCCACCAGCATTTACGCCAGCGCGTTCAACGTGAACCCGGAGTTCTATTCCTTTACGCGTAGCCTGCGAGCGTATCGGGAATCCTTTCAGAACAGCGGTGACATTATGCTGATCCAGCCCGATAGCGACTTTTTCCGTTATCTGAAGGACGCCAGCGGCGGCAATTAGCGTTAAAAAACGCAGGTGCCTTCCATGGCGCCTGTGGTAGAATTTGACAACCGTGGGATCCGGCGTTTTACCCACAAACGCTGGCCCCGCGGTTTTTTTATGAGCACAGCTTCAGGGGGGTGAATGTGGAGTTCTGGCAAGTTCTGCCGGCAGCCCTGGCGCTGGTATTGATTATCGAGGGTGTCTTGCCCTTCCTTAGCCCGCGCGCCTGGCGACAGATGATCGTTGGAGTGGCGCAGCAGCAGGACAAGGCCATCCGCTCTGTCGGTCTGGGTAGCATGCTACTGGGTCTGGCACTTTTGTACTGGGTGCACTAAGGGCGTTTATGACGACGGTCGATCGCTGGCAATTGCCCGATGGGGTAGAAGAAGTGCTGCCTCGGCAGGCTCGCATAGTCGAGCAGCTGCGGCGTGAGCTTCTCGACCTTTATCACCTTTGGGGCTATCAGTTGGTGATTCCACCGCTGATGGAATTTACCGAGTCCTTGCTGATTGGCCTGGGGCGCGACCTTGATCTGCTAACCTTTAAAATGACGGATCAACTGAGCGGCCGCACCGTGGGGATTCGCGCAGATATCACGCCACAGGTTGCTCGTATTGATGCGCATAGCTTGGCGGAGCCGGGTGTTACGCGGCTGTGCTATGCAGGGTCTACCTTGCACACTCGTGCCAAATCCCTACTCGCTTCCCGTTCTCCGATTCAAGTGGGTGCCGAGCTCTACGGCGACGACAGCCTCTCAGGGGATGTTGAAATTATTCGTTTGATGTTGGCGACGCTGAATGTGGCAGGCGTGACACAGGTCACCCTGGACCTGGGGCACGTGGGCGTGTACGAGGCCGTGTTGGCCGCAGCCGGTTTAACGTCAGAGCAGGAAGCCGACGTGTTCGACGCTCTGCAGCGCAAGTCGCGCCCCGATTTACTGTTGGGCTTGGCCGAGGTTGCGCCGCCTGCAGCGGCATTGATTCTGGGTTTACTGGATCTGCACGGCGACGCGTCTGTGCTGGAGGCGGCCCGCACGCTGTTGAAAGAGGCAGCGCCGGAGGCGCTCACCGCCGTGGCCGCGCTAGAGGCGGTAGCCGACGCGGTGGCCCGCAGTCACCCGGGGCTAACAGTGTATTTCGATCTAGCCGAGTTACGAGGCTATCACTACCACACCGGAATGGTGTTTGCCGCCTATGCGCCGGGGCACGGTCAGGCGCTGGCAAACGGTGGGCGCTATAACGATGTAGGCAAGGTGTTTGGGCGTGCGCGCCCGGCAACGGGCTTTGCTACCGATCTCAAGGCGCTGATGGCACTGGTGCCCGCGGCCGCCTCGGAACGCGGGGCAGTCAGCGCCGCGGATGTTGACGACCCTGCCTTGCTGGCCGCGATCGCCGCTCTGCGCGCGGCAGGTGAAGTGGTCATTCGCTGCTCTGGCGGCAAGCCCGACACGCGCTGTGACCGTACGTTAATACAAGCCGACGGGGAGTGGGTGTTGCGCCCTCTCAATTCCTGATCAATCACACGAGTTTGATGTCCATGAGCAAGAATGTAGTAGTTCTCGGTACCCAGTGGGGTGATGAGGGCAAAGGCAAGATTGTTGACCTCCTCACTGATCGTGCGAGCGCAGTGGTGCGCTTTCAGGGTGGGCACAACGCGGGCCACACTCTGGTCATTGACGGCAAGAAGACGGTGTTGCACCTTATTCCCTCGGGTATTTTGCGAGCGAACGTGAGTTGCCTGATAGGCAATGGCGTAGTGCTCGCGCCGGATGCCTTGTTGCGTGAGATTGGTGCGCTGGAAGAAAAAGGCGTACCAGTGCGTGAGCGTTTGCGAATTTCACCCTCCTGCCCGCTTATCCTTCCGTATCATGTCGCTTTGGACGTGGCTCGCGAGGCGCGCCGCGGCGAGGGCAAAATTGGTACCACCGGGCGCGGTATTGGGCCCGCCTACGAAGACAAGGCAGCGCGTCGTGGCGTGCGTTTGGGCGACCTTAAGGATCCTCAGCGGTTTGCCGAAAAGCTGCGCGAAGTGATGGATTATCACAACTTCCAGCTTGAGCACTATTACAAGGTGGCGCCGTTGGACTACGCGACCGTGCTCAGTGAGACCTTGGCTATGGCCCAAGAACTGCTGCCGATGATCGCTGACGTCACCGCCGTACTGCACGAATTCCGCAAGACCGACGCCAATATCATGTTCGAGGGCGCGCAGGGCTCTTTGTTGGATATCGATCACGGCACCTATCCGTTCGTAACCAGTTCCAATACCACGGCTGGGGGCACGGCCACCGGGTCCGGGTTTGGTCCGTTATTTCTCGACTACGTGCTGGGAATTACCAAGGCCTACACCACGCGCGTAGGGTCTGGCCCGTTTCCCACTGAGTTGTTCGATGCAACGGGCGCATACCTTGCCGCCCGAGGGCATGAGTTTGGTGCGACCACCGGGCGGCCCCGGCGCTGCGGCTGGTTTGATGCCGTGGCGCTGCGCAACGCGGTCAATATCAATTCGGTTTCTGGCTTGTGCCTGACCAAGCTCGATGTGCTGGACGGCCTTGAAACCATTCAGATCTGTGTCGGCTATGTTGATGTAAACGGCAACCCTGTTCCCAACCCAGTCGACTCTGACGATTACGATGGGCTGGTGCCATTCTACGAAACGGTGCCCGGTTGGAGCGAGTCAACGGTCGGTGCCCGCAGCCTCGAAGAGTTGCCGCTGGCTGCGAGAGACTATATTCACAAAATCGAGGAAGTAGTCGGCGCGCCCATCGATATTATTTCAACCGGCCCGGATCGGGTTGAAACGATCGTGTTGCGCCACCCCTTCGACGCGGCGTGAGTTTAGCCCCCGGTTGCGGGGGCAGTAGCGCCTCCTGGCGGGCCAATCAGTGCCGCTGGGCCTTCCAGGCACTGAAGCCGACTCCGGTCCAGCGCCTGAAGGCGCGATAAAAACTGTTTACTTCCAGATACCCAAGCTCGTCGGCCAGGCATTTTCCAGGTTGCCATGTGGCCTGTAACGCCTGCTCACAGCGATATTGCCGCGCGCGGTCCAGCAAAAACTGGTAATGGGTGTGGTCTAGTCGCAATCGCCGGCGCAGTGTTGTTGCGCTCATGCCTAATTGCCTTGCCACTGAGTCTACCCGCAGTCGCGACAGGTCGCCGCCTAACAGAATTTGCAATACACGGTCTGTAGTACGGTATTGAGTGTCGTTGCGAAGGGGCGTGTTGGTGTGTGCAGGGCGCCTTGCCTGCGGGTGGATAGCACTTTGCATAGGTTGCATAACCGGAACCTCCTTGTTCAGGTTTTGGTGGGTAGATGGCACCGCCCGCCCCATCCGTGGGGCGACGTCAATCAGCGGTACACTTAAAAGATAGCAGACGATTGGTGATCATGCATCGTGCCGAAGCACCGTGGGCGTAAATGATCGAAACGAAACGAAACTAAACGAAACGAAACGGAGCTAGCGAGCTCGTTAGTTGTCCAGAGCATCTGGCAACGGGCAGTCCATGGCGGCCGCGATGCTGGCGACGAGTTCGCGTTCTACGGCACTCACGGTGCCATCGGCGTTGGCGGCCTGGCTCATCGCTTTCAGTATTTGCGGCTTCAGCAGTGGGTAGCAATCTGCCAGTTCGCGTACCGCACGCGCAAAGGCCGCCAGCGAACAATCCCCCAGGGGTAACAGGGTGAGTGCAGGGTAGCCTAACGCGTGTGCAGCAGTGTTGAAGCTTTGCGCCGTGTCCCCGCTGCTGTTGTGGGACAGCATGGAAAGCACCACTTGCAGTGGCTGACGCACCTTGCGCAGCGTGCGGTGACGCGCTGCCGACGGCTTTATCTGCAAGAACTCCGGGTCCAGATAGTGGCGCAACAGCTGGTACAGGCACCACTCGAGCAGATCCGTGCGGCGATCAGCGCGAATCAATTCCAGCAGCAGCCGTTTGAATTGCTGGTACTGCGCAGCAGACTGGCTCTTCAGGGCCGGTAAACACAGCTCAAGTAGCGGCAGCCTTTGTCCGGGTACGAGTTGCTCCACACCGGGCTGTAGAGTATGCGTCAGGTCCTCCAGGCCTTGGATGCCGCTCTCCCTGAGCGCGCGATACTGCGCGGTGCGCGCGGCCTCTTCGGAGCTGATCAGGAGCGCCATCATCAGCGCGCTGGCCCCCAAGGGTTCGTGGCTGTAGCGCACAAAAGCGGCCGGAAGGTCACTGTGCTGGCTGAATTCGGCTTCAACTGAGGGGGTTTCAGGCGCGAAGGCCGCATCTGCTTGAGAGGTTTGTGCCTGCAGTTCGCGCCCGGTTTCGACCGCCGACAGAGCCGCGGCAACCAGCGCTGCGCGGCCCACGCCGATTTCCGCCGCCCCCGGGTGAGGCTGAGTGTGAGCATAGTGTTCCACCTTGCGCTTGATATATTCGCCGTCCCAGTTAGGGTCAAGTCGGCGGATCCTGTTGGGCAGCGGCGGGTGGGTGGAGAACAACTGCCAGAGTTTGTGGCGGATCTGCCCGAAAAAGATATGCGACAGTTCGTCTGCACGCGCGGCATGTACCAAAGAGCCTGGGACATAGCCGCCGATAACCTTCAAGGCGTCTGCAATGCCGCTATTGTCACGGGTGTATTGGACCGCACAGGCATCCGCCAAATATTCCTTTTGCCGGCTGATGGCTGCCTTGATAAAGCCCGATGCCAGCCCACCCAGCCAGCCCACAATCCATAACCCCAGGCCCAGCAGCGGTAATGCCGGGCTGCCGCTTTTACGATCTTGGCTGCTGCCGGTACGATGGTGGCTACTGGCGCGCATCAAGATGTAACCGACATCACCGATAAAGGTGATGCCTTTAAGCAGGGACGCCAGGCGAATATTCAGGCGCATATCGCCGTTGAGTATGTGGCTGAACTCATGGGCAATGACACCTTGCAGTTCATTGCGTTGTAAGTGCGTGATGGTGCCGCGTGTTACGCCGATAACGGCGTCTGCAGGTGTAAGCCCTGCGGCGAAGGCATTGATGCCTCGCTCTGTATTCATCACGTAGACCGGTGGCACCGGCATGCCGGCAGCCAATGCGATCTCGTCCACGATGTTCAGGCAGCGGCGCTCTTCGGGATCGGTAGTCTGTGGCAGCACCCTCGTTCCACCCATGGCTTCCGCTACCACCTTGCCGCCAGCGGCCAGCTGCAGCCATTTAACCATCGCCACCAGGCCCACCGTGGCAAAAATGCCCAGGCCAATAGTGCCAAAACCCTCCCACGTGAAATAACGCAGGAAGTCGCTGAAGTTGCCGCGGCTGCCAGCATAAAGATTGTAATGGTCGCTCCACCAGAGAAACCCGGCGAAGAGGGCGTTGGTGAGGACAATCAACCCTATGACGGCGCATAAAAAAAGCACGGTGAGTAAGCGCGTGTTGCGGCGTGCCAAATCCTGCTGGGCGAAGAAATCCATCGCAACCCTTTAGGCTATTGCGCTTCTGCGACTAGAAACTGACCTGCGGGGCAGCTTGAATTTGCGCCGAATCGTCGAACTCCAGCAGTTCCGCATCGGTAGGGTGCCCAAAGGTTGCGGCAACGGCCACCGGTGGAAAGCTCTGGCGATAAGTGTTGTAGGTCATGACTGAATCGTTATAACCCTGGCGGGCAAAGGCGACACGGTTCTCGGTGTTGGTTAGCTCCTCTGAAAGCTGCTGCATGTTTTCGCTGGCCTTGAGGTCTGGATAGGCTTCCATGGTGACGTTGAGTTTCCCCAATGCCCCCTGCAGCGCGTTCTCTGCAGTGGCCAGCTTCGCCATGCCGGCTCCGCCTATCGCGCCAGGGCCCAGCGCCTTGAGCACGGCAGCGGCGTCGTTGCGTGCGGTAGTGACGGCTTCCAGCGTCTCCCGCTCATGGCTGATATAGCCCTTTGCGGTTTCTACCAGGTTCGGGATCAGGTCATAGCGTCGCTTCAGCTGCACTTCTATTTGCGCGAACGCGTTCTGGTAGCGGTTTTTTAGTGTCACCAGCCGGTTGTAGATACCGATGACATACATTACCAAGCCGAGCAAAACCAGCCAGAACACGATGGTTGAAATGTCCATGCGAAAACCCTCTGAGGGGATGTGGATGACAGGAGTTTACCTGAAAATTCTTTGTGTTTTTTAGCATTGACGAATTTGTTGGAGTTTTGGGTTTGGCGGGCGGCCCGTTGGGCCGCTGCGTCGCTCCAGGGCCCGGAGGCTCTTTTTGCTCCACTGCGGGCGCATGCGGCTCGCGGACCTTGGTGCTTCTTGCGTGACCGTCTGGCGGATGACTGGGTTACCGGTTGGGCATTCGCCATGGCTGCTGAGTGGTTGAGTTGGTGGTTTCCTACCTAGCGGGCTGGAGGTTGGTAAGGCCTAAGGAAGTGCGGAGTTCGAGCCGACGCCCTCCGAGTCCGCAAAAAGACCTCCAAACCCCGGATCAACGCGGTGTGGTTGCTGCGGCTGAGGTGGGTAGTCGAAGCCCCCGGCATAGGAACAGAAAACCACACACCGCAGCCAACGCCGCAGCACAAACAGCAGCGTGGGTATGCCACCAGTAGTCGGTTGCAGAATTTTTGTGTAGTCTCATAAAGTCTCTGCTATGTCGTTGCCAATCCTATGAATGAGAGTTGGAAGTCCTACCCCTCTGGCACTTTCTTCGACGAGTTGATCACCGCTAAAGGCCAGCCGCGAGAGGCCGCCCGCGGTGTTGTCCGGCTGCTGCAAAAGCTGCCTGGCGATGAAATGGCAGAGCGCCGTGCGGCAGCAGAGTTGGCGATTCGCGAAATGGGGATATCCTTCACGGTATACAACGAAGCTGGCAACATTGATCGCGCATGGCCGTTCGACATTATCCCCCGCGTTATTTCCGCCCGCCAGTGGCAGGGCGTCAGTGATGGGCTGCGGCAGCGATCGCGCGCCTTAAATCACTTTATTCAAGACATTTATAACGAGCAGAAGATACTGGCCGATGGCGTGGTGCCCGCCGATATCGTGCTGGACTCTGCCAACTTCAAGCCGCAATGTATGGGGATGTCGCCCCGGTTTGGCGTGTGGGCGCACATCTGCGGGTCGGACCTTGTGCGTGATGGCGATGGGCGTTTCTTCGTGCTGGAAGACAACCTGCGTGTACCTTCCGGGGTATCTTATATGCTGGAGAACCGCGAAATCACCAAACGGGTTTTGCCGGAGCTGTTTGAAAACTACAGCATTCTTCCAGTCGATGATTACCCTTCCCATCTCTACCAAACTCTGGCGTCGCTATCTCCCCGAGAGCGCCGCCGACCCTGCGTTGTGGTGTTGACCCCGGGCATTTTCAATTCAGCTTACTTCGAACACGCCTATCTCGCGCAAGGGATGGGTGTGGAGCTGGTTGAGGGGCGCGACCTGATGGTTGCGGACGACGATACGGTGTACATGCGTACGGTGGATGGGCCGGTGCAAGTCGATGTCATCTATCGGCGTATTGATGAAGAGTTTATGGACCCTGAGGTGTTTCGAGCCGACTCCATGCTCGGCGTGCCGGGCCTGATGCGGGCCTGGAAGGCAGGCAACGTGGCTATTGCCAACGCTCCCGGCAGTGGGGTGGCGGACGACAAGGTGGTTTACGCCTTTGTTCCTGAGATGATTCGCTATTACCTGAAGGAAAAACCCTTGTTGGCAAGTGTGCCCACGTGGCTGTGCATGCGCGAGAAGGATCGCGAGTACGTGCTGCAGAATCTCGACAAGCTGGTGGTGAAGCCGGCAAACGAGTCGGGCGGTTACGGCATTATGGTCGGGCCTCACAGCACCGCAGCGGTGCGCCGCAAGTTTGCGCGGCTGATCGAGAAAAACCCGCGCAATTATGTGGCCCAGCCAACGCTCGCCTTGTCCACGGCTCCTACCTATATCGACGATGTCGTCGAGCCGCGTCATCTGGACTTGCGGCCCTTTATTCTGCAGGGCAAAGACAGCTGGGTGACCCCCGGCGGGTTAACGCGTGTGGCTTTAACGAAGGGTTCGCTGGTGGTGAATTCTTCTCAGGGTGGTGGTAGTAAAGACACCTGGATTGTGGAGGGTAAAGTATGACGATGCTCTCCAGCGTTGCTGAGCGTCTGTACTGGATGGGTCGTTATCTGGAGCGAGCGGAAGATACCGCACGTCTGGTGGCGGCCTATAATCATCTAATTATGGATATCCCGCGTGCCGCCGAGCTCAGCTGGGATGTTTTGGTTCGCATCCTCGATGCCGAACCTGTCTTTTACCAGCAGTACCGGGTTGGAAATGAGCAGAACGTGTTGCGTTTTCTCATGGCAGAGCACGACAGCTCCGCCAGTATTCCTTTTGCCGTGCGTTGTGCCCGTGAGAATGTGCGCACAACACGCGACGTCCTGCCGGAAGAGACCTGGGAGCAAATCAACGAACTGCACCTGTACGTTATCGATGCCGCTGAAAAGTCGGTCGGACGTCGTAATCGGCAAGCTTTTCTGGAGGAAGTCATCAGCCGCTGTCAGCGCGTCAATGGAATGCTGTCGTCCAGCCTGCCACGGGATCACGCGCACCGCTTTTTGCGGCTTGGGCATTTGCTTGAACGCTCGGATATGACCACGCGTTTGATGGATGTTGGAGCAGGGGAAATTCTTGGCCGCCCGGGCACTCATGAAGCGATTGACCCCCTCATCTGGACGTCACTGCTGCAGGCATTGTCTTCTTTTGGGGCCTACCGGCGTATGATCGGGCCGCTGGTGGAAGCAAAGCAGGTATTGGAGTTCGTGTTTCAAGAGCCGCTCTTGCCGCGTTCAGTGGCTTTTTGCCTGGCGGAAATCCGCACCGAGTTGAAGCCCCTGAGCAACCATGAAAAAGCTCTACGTACGCTGGGGCGCGGGCGGCGCAAGTTGGCGCGGCTGGACCCGGAGAGCATGTCTCGTGAGGAGTTGCATGGCTACATTGATGAGTTTCAGGCACTGCTGGCGGAGCTCCACGATGCTATTACCGTGTCCTGGTTCCACCCCGAGACACCATGAAGAAGCTTGAGTGCTGCTGCGGCAGTCAGGTTTTTTTCGAGAGTCGCGATTGTGTGCACTGTGGTGTCGAGCTCGGCTTTGACCCCTATACGCTGGAAATGCTCTCTCTCGAAAAAGTCGGGGGTGATGTTTGGCAGGCGGCAACCGGTGCACGCTACCGCTTTTGCGCCAATGGCAGCGAGTGGGGTGTATGCAATTGGCTGTGCGCAGAGGAAGACACACACCCGCTGTGCTGGGGATGCCAGTTTAATCGCACCATTCCGGACTTGTCCCTGCCAGGGAATATTCAGCGCTGGTGGGCGCTGGAGCAGGCCAAGAAGCGCCTGTTGTACACCCTACGCAGCCTGGATTTACCGCTGGTTAATGGCTGGGAAGACCCGAAAAATGGCCTCGTATTTGATTTTATTGAGGACGGCCGCAGCCGGGAGGAGTATGCGGAAACGTTTGTGAGTACGGGTTTCGCCGGCGGTGTTATCACTATTAATACGCTAGAGGCGGATGATGTCGCCCGGGTAGCGGCGAGGGAGCAGATGAATGAGCCCTATCGCACGGTGCTGGGGCACATGCGTCACGAGTCTGGCCATTTTTACTGGTCTCGGCTTGCGCGTGAGGAACGCATTCGCGAAGGCTTTGCCACCTTGTTTGGTGATGAGGCCATGGATTATCGTGGCGCCCTGGACCGCCATTATCGTGAGGGGCCATCAGCGGATTGGCGGAAATACTACATCAGCGCCTATGCCAGTGTGCACCCCATGGAGGATTGGGCGGAAACCTGGGGGCATTACCTGCACATTCAGGATGCTCTGGAGACCGCAGCAGCCTATGGTGTGATCCGCGAAGATATCGCCAGCCTTGAGGTGGGCGACAGAATCGGTCGCTGGCGCAGCCTCAGTATCACCCTCAACGAGCTCAATCGCAGTGTAGGGCTTGGTGATGCCTACCCTTTTGTGATCAACCATTTCGTGGAATCGAAGTTGGCGTTTGTCGATGAGGCGCTGCGCTGTTTACAAGCCCTCCCGGGGCCGCGCTAAGCCACAGTGCGAGTTATCATCCAGCAGGGTAAGCAGGGCGGCCGCGAGTAGCGGCGCCATGGGGACGACATTGCTGTGGTGTTGTATGCAGTCAGTGCTCCACACCTCACCGATGCCCGCAGCTTCCATGACATTGAGTGCGTCGCCCGCAAACAGGGCGTGGGTCACCGCGACATCAACAGACGCTGCGCCCGCCGCAAGTAACAGGCGCGCTGCGCCCGCCAGGGTGTGGCCAGAGCTCGCCACATCGTCCAACAGCACCACGGCGCGGCCCGCGACGGCAATGTCGGGCAGCGCAATGTCTACATCGCGATCGCCGCGCCGCTCTTTAGTGCACACCGCGTGGTCGAGTTGGTGTGCCGCCGCCGCACTTTCCACCCACTGTCGCGATTCCGCATCCGGGCCGACCAGCAGCGGGTTGGCCCGGCGCTGGGCAACAAGGTCGGCCAGGCTGCCGGCCGCCGACAGGGCGATGGCGGCAGGCAATGGGATAGCTTGATCCAGACGGCTGATGCGATGCAGGTGTGGGTCTACAGTCATCACCGCATCGAATAACTCGGCCAAAAAACCGCCGATGATAGTTTGGCTGACGATTTCGCCGGGCTGGAACGCAATATCCTGGCGCATATAGCCCAGATAGGGTGTGACCAGCAGTAAGCGCTGTACCCCGCTAAGGCGTGCATGCCGCGCCAGCAGCAGTAGTTCGACTAACTTTTCGTTGGGCCGGTCCAGGCCGCGATAGAGCACTAGCGTGCTTATATCGGTTGGAAGATCGATGACCAGCTTTAGCTCGTCATCGGGAAACCGATGTCGAGCAATTTCTTTGTGTTCCAGCCGACAGGCGCGGGCCAAGCGCTGTGCCGGCCCCCGTTCGTCTTCGAGATAAGCCAGTAGCGTGCTCATCAGAACTCCATAAATGCAGGAGTGATGCTGGCGGCATCGCCTAGCGTGAAGCCGCTACTGCGCTCGCACAGCTTGCGGGCGAAGCCGAGCTCGGTAGGAAACGCAGCGTATAGGGTATAGAGTACGTCCCCCGCAGCAACCGCATCTCCCAGCTTGACGCGCAAGTCGACGCCGGCGCCCTGGGCTCGGGGAGCGCCAGCCTGGCGGGCGATGCGCGCCAGCTGCAGGTTGTCGATGTTGACCACGGTGCCGCCCTGTTCGGCTTGCACAGTGAAGGTAAGCGGAGCCAGAGGTGGATTGTTCGCCGCAAAGGGTTTGCCACCTTGTGCGTTAATAATGTCCTGCATTTTATGCAGGGCGCGCCCGGAATCGAGAATGTCCCGGGCAATGGCGAAACCATCGCCGCCGCGTACGTCCGGGTCGAATTCCAGCATGCGCCCGGCCAGCCGCAGCGCCTTCTGGCGCAGGTCATCGGGGGCTGCGGGGTTGCCCTCTAACACCTGCATGACATCGCGTGCCTCCAGCGCCGGCCCAATGCCGTTGCCAATGGGCTGACGGCCGTCGGTGATGACGACATCCAGCATCAGCCCCATGCGCTTTGCCACATATTCAAACAGGCGGCGCAGGCGCTGTGCCTCCGGCATGGAGGTGACTTTGGCGGTAGGGCCAACGGGAATGTCGAGCACTAGATGGGTAGAGCCTGCTGCAATCTTTTTAGACAGGATAGACGCCACCATCTGCCCCGGGGAGTCAATCGACAGCGGCCGTTCCACCGCGATCAGTACATCATCCGCAGGTGACAAGTCGCTGGTGCCTCCCCAGGCCAGGCAGCCCCGGTGGGTGCGAACAATGTTATTGAGCTGGTCGAATTGCAGTTCCACGTGCGCCAGCACTTCCATGGTATCGGCTGTACCTGCCGGCGAGGTGATGGCGCGGGATGAGGTTTTCGGGCATAACATGCCGTGCGCTGCCACAATCGGCACCACCAACATGGATGTGCGGTTGCCGGGTAGCCCCGCCGATGCAGTGCTTGTCGACCACGGGCTGCTGGCCCCAGTTCAGCCGCCGGCCCACGCGGCTCATGGCATCGCTTAAGAAAAACACCTCCTCACGATCGAGTTCCGCCTGGTTACAGGCAACGATGAAGGCGGTAAGTTCGATTTTGGAATAACGGTGCTCGGCGATGTCGTTCACGATCGCACGGAAGTCTTCGGCGCGGAGGCGCTCGCCTGCTATTTTACGGTGCAGCGCCGGTATTGAGCTGGGTGGCTCCGCCTGAGATACGCTAACGCGGTGCCCCTCAGGCAGACCGAGCAGCGCAAAGGCATCTTCTGACAAGCCCAGTTCCAGGCAGCCTACGATACTGTCGTCGTCCACCACATTGACGCTGGCTAGAATGCGCCGGCCTCCGTTGGACACCTCTACTTTGGCCAGTGCCTGGAAGCCTTCGGCCCGGTAGAGCTCGCAATCACGATGTAGGTAGGCGACGTTTTCCCGGTAGGTGTCGATGGCCACCCGACGCAGGACCAGTGTGGAGGCAGCCTCTGCGGCATGCAGTGCCTCCTCCTGTCCGTTCGCGTGGCCGTTTTCACTCATGTCTCAGTCGCCATCGCCAATCACATCTCCCAGGGCGGGAAGCTTATCGAAGGCCTCGCGAATGTTGTCGTCCCAACTTTGACGCAGAAGGGCCAGATAGGGATGGTGTTCCTCAAGGGAAAAGTAGCGAGCGTGAGGCTTGAGGCTGTCGTTCCGGTAGAACAGGCACTCCAGTGGCGGCCCGACCGTGGCGTTCGAGCGTATGGTTGAATCCATGGAGACCAGGGCACAGCGCATGGCCGTTTCAAAAGGCGTATCCGGGCGCACAATCCGGTCCAGAATCGGCTTGCCGTATTTGGTTTCACCTATCTGCAGATAGGGGTAGAGCTCAGAGGCGGTGATGTAATTCCCTTCCGGGTAAATCAGGTAGAGCGCCTGCGCGTGCCCTTTGATTTGCCCGCCGAGAATAAACGTGGCCGAGGCGTCGAAACCGGTGCTGGCGCCGGGGCCGGAGGGCTTCTTGTGCCGTGACTGCTCGGCCACGTTCAGTTCGCCAATATAGTCGGCGACGTCGGCAACATAGCGGGCCTTCAAAATGTTGAATTCTGCATCTTCTTCGAGGTCGCGCTGAATCTGTGCAATCACCGCCTGGCTGGTTGCCAGGTTGCCCGCGGTTAACAAAACCAATGAGCGGTCGTAGGCTACCGAGAAGCGATGCATTTTACTGTAGGTACTAACCCGGTCAGGCCCCGCGTTGGTGCGCGAGTCTGAACAAAAGATCAGTCCTTCTTTAACGGCAATGGCGAGGCAGTAGGTCATGGCAGCTGTATTTTGGGTCCGTAGCCGGGTCGAGCGGGCAAGCATACTCATAGCGAGGCCCCATTGCCACAGTGATGCACGGGCGTCCTGTCATGCGCTTGCTATAGAAAGCGGTATTGGTATCGACAGGGCGCCCCGCGTATCATTGTCAACTTCATTGCTGTAGTGGCCTGCAGGGGGTCTTGTGCCTGCTTGGCCCGCTGCGACCCAATTGCCGGTGAGTGAGATGTCTGAGAGAAAGTTTTTGTTTGGCCTGCGCATGTGGCTCATGCTGCTGGTGACCCTGCTGGTGTTCGGCGGCCTGTTCGGCATGCAGTGGTTCGGCAGCAAGAAAATGAATGAATTCATGGACAATATGCCGGTGCGGCCTGCTACGGTAACCGCCATGGAGGCAGGCACCGCGCTTTGGCGCGACAGCGTGGAGTCGGTGGGGACGCTGGTGGCGATTCGCGGGGCTGAACTGGCCACGGAGGTGCCGGGCACGGTAGAGACGCTGTATTTCGATAACGGCGCGGCGGTGCAAGCATGCGATGCCATTCTGTCGCTGGACTCTACCCCGGACCGTGCGCAACTGACGGAACTGCAAGCGGCGGCAGAGCTTGCCAGGCTGGAGTTGCAGCGGGCCAAGCGTCTTGTAGGCCAGGGTAATATCTCCGACTCCGAGCTTGACCAGCGAGCCAGTTTATTGGAGCAGGCGAGAGCCCGCGTCGCAGCGCAGCAAGCACGCATAGAGCAAAAGACCCTGCGCGCGCCCTATGCAGGGCGCCTTGGCATTCGGCAGTATAATGTGGGTGACTATGTGCAGGCCGGCGACACCATCATTGCCCTGCAGGCGCTAGACAGCCTTTTTGTCAATTTCTCCCTGCCCGAGCAGTACAGCCAGCAAGTGGTTGCGGGCATGCCGGTGCAGGCACGGTTGGAAGCACTGGATGGAAGGACGTTCGCGGGGACGGTGACTGCGATTTCGCCGGTAGTTGATCCCAATACGCGAAATTTCGCCCTGCAGGCAACACTGGCTAATCCTGAAGAGCTGCTGCGCCCCGGCATGTTTGCCCGGCTGGTGTTGCCGATTGGTATAGAGCTGGAGCGGGTAGTGGTACCGCAGACGGCGATTGCCTACCGGCCCTACGGTGATTCGGTGTATGTGATAACCGGCAGTGAGGGAGAATTGCGTCTGTCTCAGCGCTTTGTCACGCTCGGCCCCGTGCGCGGTGACATGGTGTCGGTTGAAGAGGGTTTGGACCCGGGTGAGCGCGTCGCGACCAGCGGTTTGCTCAAGTTGGACGGCGGCATGCCGGTGATCGTCGACAACAAGTCCCCACCTGCGGCACAACTCGATCCACAACCGGACAACGGCTGAGATGAAATTCACTGATATTTTCATCCGCAAGCCGGTGCTGGCCACCGTGGTCAGTCTGTTTTTACTGGTGCTGGGCCTGCGTGCCGCGACCGAGCTTAACGTGCGCGAATATCCCGTGATCGAGACGGCAGTGGTTACCGTGACCACGGCGTATGTTGGCGCCGATGCGGAGCTGATCAAGGGCTTTATCACCACGCCACTGGAGCAGGAAATTGCCACGGCCGAGGGCATTGATTACCTCACCTCCAGCAGCATCCGTGGTGTGAGCATTATTTCGGCCTATGTGAGCACCGAGGCTGACCCGGACGAGGTGCTCACCCAGATAGTGACCAAGGTCAACAAGCTGCGCAATGAGTTGCCGCGTGAAGCGGAAGACCCGGCGCTCGACCTGGTGATAGGTGAGCAAGTAGGCAGCATGTACATCTCCTTTATCAGCGACCAGTTGCCCACCAATCGGGTGACGGACTACGTGGTCCGCGAGGTGCAACCGAAGCTTTCCACGCTGCCGGGGGTGTTGCGCGCCAGCACCGGCTCCACCAGCGTTTTTGCCATGCGCATCTGGCTTGACCAGGAACGGATGACGGCCTTGGGCCTTACCGCCAGCGAAGTGGTTGCGGCACTGGCGGCGAACAATGTGTTGTCTGCGGTAGGCGCCAGCAAGGGCAGCATGGTGGAAATCGACCTCAAGGCAGATACCGACCTGCGCTCGGTTGAGGGCTTTGAGGACATGGTGCTGCGCGAGCAGGACGGTGCCATCGTGCGCCTTGGCGACATTGCCGAGGTGGAACTTGGCAATGAAGGTTATACCTCGTCTTCCATGTTTATTGATCAGGAAGCGGTGTTTGTACAGATCGATGTGGCACCCGATGCCAACGCCATTGAAGTGATTGCCCGCGTGCGTCAGGTATACGCGGAGACCATTGCCCCACGTCTGCCCGAAGGCATTGTTGGCAACATCAACTACGATGCCACGGTCTATATCCAGAACGCGATCAGCGATGTACAGACCACGATTATAGAAGCGATGATCATTGTCATCGTGGTGATCTTTTTGTTTCTCGGCTCCATGCGCTCGGTGCTGATTCCCGCCGTGGCGGTGCCCTTGTCGCTGATAGGGGGGTTGTTCCTCATGCAGTTGATGGGGTTCAGTATCAACTTGCTCACCCTGCTGGCCATTGTCTTGGCCATCGGCATTGTGGTGGACGACGCGATTATCATGTTGGAGAACATCCACCGGCACATCGAGCGCGGCCTGGCGCCAATGGATGCCGCCTTGCTGGGTGCGCGCGAACTCACCTGGCCGATTGTCGCCATGACCACCACGCTGATAGCGGTGTATATCCCTATTGGTTTTGTGGGTGGGCTTACCGGCACCTTGTTCACTGAGTTTGCCTTCACCTTGGCCGGTGCTGTGCTGATTTCCGGGATCGTCGCGCTTACCTTGTCGCCGATGATGTGCGCACGGTTGCTGCGCAAGGACGAAGGGGGTAGCAGCAACCGCTTGGAGCACTGGCTGGACCAGCGGTTTGATGCCTTGCGCAAGGTCTACCAGCATGACCTGGGTCGGGTGTTGGATGACCGCGCGGGAGTGCTTGTGTTCGGTGCTGTAATTATCGTGTCTTGCTACCTGCTGTTTGTGCGTTCACCCTCCGAGCTGGCGCCTGCAGAAGACATTGGCTTGATCTTCTATCTGGCAGAATCCGACCCTTATGTGACGCTGGAATACATCGAACAGTACACGGCGGAGATTGGTCAGGTGACCCGTAACACGCCAGAAATCGATGTGAACTTTCTCTTTAACGGGGTGAGCCCCGGAGGCGGAGGGACAACCAACGGGGCGTTCGGTGGTTTTATTTTCAAGCCCTGGAGTGAACGCGAGCGCAGTTCCGAACAGGTGCTGCAGGAGAGCATCCTGCCGCGAACCCAGAGCATCGCAGGGCTTCAGGTGAACGCGGTGAATCCGGCGCCGTTGCCCTCCAGCGGTATCCTGCCGATCGAGTTCGTGGTGACCTCAACGCTGAACTTCAACATTATGTATGACGATGTGCAGCGCGTACTGCAGCGGGCACGCGAAAGCGGCAAGTTCATTTTTATTGATCAGGACCTGCAAATCGACAAACCGCAGCAGCGCTTGACCGTAGACCGCGACAAGGCGGCACTGCTGGGCGTGGAGATCCAGCAGGTGAGCGCAGACCTGTCGGCCTTGTTGTCGGGCGCCTACGTTAACCGGTTCGCCATGAACGAGCGCTCCTACAAGGTAATTCCGCAAGTGCGTCGCTCGCAGCGCCTGACGCCACAGGATCTGCAGGGTTACTACACACGCACGCGCAGTGGTGATCTGGTGCCCATGAGCACGCTGGTGTCGCTCGAGAGCGAGGTGGTGCCGCGCTCTCTGAAAGGGTTTCAGCAGCTCAACGCCGTGACGCTCAATGGTATTCCCCGCCCGGGTGTGGCTTTAGGGGACGCGCTCGCCACGCTGGAGCAAATCAGCCGCGATGAGTTGAGCCGCGAGTACAGCATTGACTACGGGGGGCAGAGTCGCCAGTTCAAAACCGAAGGCAGCGCGTTGATCATGACCTTCTTCTTTGCACTACTGCTGATTTATTTGGTGCTCGCCGCGCAGTTTGAGTCCTTCCGTGATCCTCTCATTATGCTGGTGACCGTGCCCATGTCGGTGTGCGGGGCGCTGCTGTGCCTGAACATTCTTGCACTCTTTCAGGTGCCTGGTGCGACGCTGAACATATACACGCAGGTCGGTTTAGTGACCTTGATTGGGGTGATCTCCAAGCACGGTATCCTCATTGTTGAGTTCGCCAACCGGCTGCAGGAGGAGGGTATGCAAAAGCGTGAGGCGATTGAAGAAGCGGCTTCGGTGCGGCTGCGCCCGGTGTTGATGACGACAGCAGCCCTGGTGATTGCCATGGTGCCGTTGTTGCTGGCTTCTGGCCCCGGTGCGTCGGCGCGTTTTTCCATGGGCCTGGTGATTGCGTCAGGTATGACGATTGGCACCTTGTTTACGCTCTACGTTTTACCTGCTGTGTATCTGTACCTGGGGCGAGACGTTGCGGTGACCTAATGACGGATTCGGCTTCGGTGAGTGTGCTGTGTTGTGCGTTACTGCGGCTCGTTCAAGAGCGCAAAATAACGCTGCAAAGACGCCTCGGCTAGCGCGGCGATTCAGGCGTTGGCTGAAAACGGTATTTGAACTATCTGCGGGAGGCGCTATCCTAAAGGGGTGGATTCGTTAAGTATGCTCGACATGTTGCAACACCGGCTGAGAACGTACATCGCATTATTTGTGCTCGTCGCCTTTACGGGGCAGGCTGTTGCTGTTGTGCCTGCGCCCTGCAGCATGATGCATGCGGGTAGCTCGCCTGATAGCAGTGGCTCCGTTATGGTGCATGATGGTTTGGATCACAGCGCCATGCGCATGGGGCATGTCCAGTCAGCGGGCCACGGTGAGGCGGCCAAACACGCCGGCTCTGCGGCCCATGGTACCGCCGATACCCCTGAATGCTGTGATCAAGCACAATGCTCCCCTGTGCACTGCATGTCCGGCGGTGGCGCTGCAGCGGTAAGTACAACGTTGTTCTCTGCCCCCTCTTTTTGTAAGGTTCTTAATGCCGGAGCTTCAGCATCCTGTGTGCTGGCCGAGGGCTCCTCTCTGCTTCGTCCGCCCATTTTCCGCTAATATGGGGTTAGTGCGCCTGTTTTTTGGGCCCACATCCTCGGCAAGGCGGGAATTCGCCATTCCCAAACTATAGGCCCACCGTGTTTCGCCGCTCGCGCTCATCGTGCGTGGGGTTGTGGTGGTCGCCGCTTGTAACGAACGCGTTTTGCTGCCGCCGCAGGCATGTTGATGTCTTTCCTGCAGCGGGGCTCAGCGCACTGGTGTGAAGGACGAACCATGAAACTGTTACTCATGACTCTCTGCTCGACTTTTTGGCTGTGCTTGCCGGCAATTGCGCAGGCGGCGCCCGGCACGCTGACGCTGGACGCCGCAATAGAGCTCGCTGGGTCGGCTGATCCCTGGCTGTTGGGTAGCCGTTATCGGCAGCAAGCCCTGGCTGAAGAGGCGGTAGCCGTTGGCAGCCTGCCCGACCCCAAGGTGAGCCTTACGGCAGGGAACCTGCCGCTGGATACCTTTGATATCAATCAGGAGCCGATGACCCAGCTTATGGTGGGGGTGAGCCAGGCCTTCCCTCGCGGCGATACGCGCGTGTTGGCTCAGCGACAAAAAGGAGAGCTGGCGGCGCAGGAGCCCTGGCTTCGAGAGGATCGCAGTGCCCAAGTGGAGCGGAAGGTGACGCAGCTGTGGTATGCAGCGTACTTGGCGCAGGAAACGATCGCACTCATCGAGCGCAACCGTAGCCTGTTTGACTACTTGTTGGACGCCGCCAGTGCCAGCTACTCGTCTGCGCTGGGCAGTACCCGGCAGCAAGACTTGGTGCGTGCGCAGCTCGAACTGACGCGCTTGGAAGATCGTCTCACTGCCCTTCACCAGCAGCGAGATGCGGCGCAGCGCCAGCTGGGCGAGTGGATTGGCGCTAGCGCAAACTCACCACTGTTGGCGCTGCCTGCGAATGACGTGATGCAGCCGGCCGGCGCTTTGCAGGGCGCGGCTGCGGCCTCCCGCGAGCAGCGCTATGGCTGGATTGCCAGCCACCCCGTTTTGCAGGCTATCGACCGGCGTATTGCGGCGATGAGCACCGAGGTTGATCTGGCGCGGCAAGGCTATAAGCCCGCATGGGGAGTTAATGCTCAATACGGGTATCGTGGTCAAGACCCCGTGGGGCGCGACCGTGCTGACCTGTTCAGTGTAGGGGTCACTTTCGATGTGCCGCTGTTTACCGGTGACCTGCAGGACAAACAGGTCGGTGCGGCCGTTGCCAGAGTGGAAGCCTTGCGCACCGACCGGCAGCTGTTGGCGCGCCGAATGCTTGCTGAACTGGAGACCGCGCTGGCCCGCCTGCAGCGTCTCGATGAGCGCAGCGCGCTCTATGCCGAGCGCCTGATGCCGCAGATGGCCAATCAAGCAGACGCAGCACTCGCTGCCTACAACAACGACGATGGAGACTTTGCCGAGGCAGTGCGCGCACGAATCGCGGAGCTGGATGCACAAGTCGAGTCGCTCGGCTTGTCGATTGCGCGCCAGCAAATGCTTGCGGAAATCGATTACCTGTTGGTTGCGGCGAAGCCAGGTTTTGTCAACCAATCTCCCAGCCAAGTGGACAATAACGCGGACAATAACGCGGGGAACATACAATGAATGGAACAATAAAGGTTGCTTCTGTGCTGGCGCTGGGTGTTGGTTTAGGTGCTCTGTTCAGCGGCCTCGCGACCATGTGGCTTGACGGTGAAAGATCAGACGTTTCTGTGGGAGCCGCCGACAACGGCAAGGCGGCGCCCCTTTACTGGGTGGCACCTATGGACCCTAATTATCGTCGAGATGAGCCAGGCAAGTCGCCTATGGGAATGGACTTGATACCGGTCTATGCAGGTGCCGATGAGGAGGCTCCCGCGGGCACGGTGCGCATTTCGCCTGATGTCATAAATAATCTTGGCGTACGCACGGCACCGGTGATTGCGGGTCGCCTGCCCAGCACCCTTAGAACCGTGGGCTACGTGCAGTATGACGAGGCGCGATTACAGCATATTCACCCGCGTGTAGAAGGGTGGATCGAAAATGTGTATGTCGCGGCTTCTGGTGACCCGGTAACTCGCGGTGAGCCCTTGTACACCCTCTATTCGCCCACCTTGGTGAATGCTCAGGAAGAGTTGCTCATGGCGTGGGAACGCAAAAATCCCGTGCTGATCAAGGCTGCATCGGAGCGCCTGGCTGCGCTGGAGGTTCCGGCTGCCGCGCTGCAGGAGCTGCGTGAAACAGGCAAGGTTAGCCGCACCATCACGGTTAATGCCCCCGCCGATGGCGTGGTCGATATGCTGCAGGTGCGCCAGGGCATGTACGTCAAGCCCGGTATGGAAAGCCTCTCCATTGGCTCGCTGGAGCACCTCTGGGTGATTGGAGAGCTGTTTGAACGTCAAGTGCCGCTGGTGCAGGTGGGCGACAGGGTGCGCATACAGCTGGATTACCTGCCGGGCCGTGAATGGGAAGGCCGGATAGATTACATTTACCCCGCTCTGAACCCGCGAACGCGCACTGCTCAGGTTCGTGTGCAGGTCCACAATATCGACCGGATGCTGCGTCCGGGCATGTTCGCGCGGCTGGATATCGCCACTGAGCCGGGCGAGGAGACGCTGCTGGTGCCGCGCGAAGCGCTGATTCGAACGGGATCACAGTTGCGGCTGGTGCAGGCGGCAGGGGAGGGTCGGTTCAAGTCGGTTGCTGTGGAGGTGGGCCGGGTGGGCCGTGCGCAGGTCGAAGTTCTCTCAGGCGTGCGCGAGGGCGAGCGCATCGTGACCTCGGCCCAATTTCTGATCGATTCCGAATCCAGCAAAACATCAGACTTCAAGCGCATGGAGCATCGCGGTCAGGACGAGCAAGCCCCTGCTGCTGATCACGGCGCGCATCAACACGAGTCACACACGATGGAGCAGGCACAATGATTGCCGCCATCATTCGCTGGTCGGTTTACCACCGATTCTTCGTGCTGCTGGCGACGGCGTTGCTGTTGGCGGCTGGCGCTTGGTCCCTGAAGAACACACCGGTAGACGCGATCCCTGATTTGTCGGACGTGCAGGTGATTATCAAAACCAGCTATCCGGGCCAGTCGCCGCAGGTGGTGCAGGACCAGGTAACTTACCCGTTGACCACGGCGATGCTGGCGGTACCTGGGGCGGTAACCGTGCGCGGCTTCTCGTTCTTTGGCGATTCCTATGTGTATGTCATTTTTGATGAGGACACCGACCTCTACTGGGCCCGGTCCCGGGTATTGGAGTATCTGTCGCAGGTTGCGCCGACCTTGCCCGACAGTGCGCGGCCACAATTAGGGCCGGACGCCACTGGCGTGGGTTGGGTGTATTTGTATGCGCTGGTCGACCGCAGTGGGCAACACGACATCAGTCAGTTGCGTAGCCTGCAGGATTGGTTCCTCAAATATGAGCTGCAGACGGTTCCCGGGGTGTCGGAAGTTGCGGCGCTGGGCGGCATGGTAAAACAGTACCAAGTGCAGGTGGATCCGGAAAAACTACGCGCCTTCGGTATCCCGCTATCGCTGATTCAGACCGCGATTCAGCGCGGCAACCAGGAAATTGGTGCCTCGGTGGTAGAGATGGCAGAGGCCGAATACATGGTTCGGGCAACGGGCTACATCCAGAGCGTTGGTGACCTGGCGGAGATCCCGCTGGGTTTGGATGTGAACGGTACGCCAGTGCGCCTGCAGGATGTTGCCGATATTCAGTTGGGCCCGCAAATGCGCCGCGGGATTGCCGATCTTAACGGTGAGGGTGAAGTGGTTGGCGGCATTGTGGTTATGCGATACGGCGAGAACGCGCAGGACACCATTCAGCAAGTGAAGGCACGCCTTGAACAGCTTAAGGCCGGGCTTCCCGATGGGGTGGAGATCGTCACCGTCTATGATCGCTCCGGGCTTATCGAGCGAGCGGTGGAAAATCTGTGGCGCAAGCTGCTTGAGGAGTTTTTGGTAGTTGGCCTGGTATGCATGGTGTTCCTGTTCCACGTGCGCTCTTCGCTCGTTGCCATTTTCAGCTTGCCTGTTGGCATTCTGGCAGCCTTCACCGTCATGCACCTACAGGGCCTGAACGCCAACATCATGTCTCTGGGCGGTATCGCTATTGCAATCGGCGCGATGATTGATGGCGCTATCGTCATGATTGAGAACATGCACAAGCACATGGAGCGTACGCCACTCACTGAACAGAATCGTTGGAAAATTGTTGTTGAGTCCGCGACTGAGGTGGGGCCTGCACTGTTTTTCACCCTGCTTATTATTACCGTGAGCTTTCTGCCAGTATTTACGCTGGAGGCGCAGGAAGGCCGCATGTTTGCACCGCTGGCGTTCACCAAAACCTACGCCATGGCCGCCAGCGCGGCGCTGGCGATTACGCTGGTGCCGGTGCTGATGGGCTACTTCATTCGCGGCAAGGTGCTGGCAGAAGACAAGAACCCGATTAACCGCGTGCTGACTGCAGGGTACCTGAGCGTGTTGCGCCTGGCATTGCGCTACCCGGCCCGTACCTTGATGTTGGCGCTCGTGGTTACGGCCATCGGTTTCTGGCCCGCCGGTAGAATTGGCAGTGAATTCATTCCCGACCTCGACGAGGGTGACCTCATGTACATGCCCACCACCTACCCCGGCTTGTCGATTGGCAAAGCACGCGAACTGCTGCAGCAAACGGACAGGCTGATTGCCACGGTCCCGGAGGTGCAAAGCGTGTTTGGTAAAATTGGCCGCGCGGAAACGGCCACCGATCCTGCGCCTTTAACCATGATCGAAACGTTTATTCAGCTGCGCCCCAAAGAGCAATGGCGCACAGGTGTCACCACTGACAGCCTCAAGGCGGAGCTGGATGCACTGGTGACGTTACCGGGCCTGACCAACGCCTGGGTAATGCCGATCAAAACGCGTATTGACATGCTGGCAACGGGCATTAAAACCCCCGTGGGCATTAAAGTCGCGGGCCCCGATTTGCTAAAGATTCAGGCGATTGGCAAGCGGCTTGAGGAAGTGTTGCGGGAGGTGCCGGGTACGGCGTCGGTGTACTCGGAACGGGTTGCCGGCGGGCGCTATATCAAGGTGGATATTCAGCGAGCCAATGCAGCGCGCTACGGGTTGAACATTGCTGACGTGCAGCAGGTGGTGGCAACCGCTATTGGCGGCATGAACGTGACCCAGACTATCGAAGGCCAGGAGCGCTATCCGGTCAACCTCCGCTACCCTCAAGACTACCGCGACTCCCCCGAGCAGTTGGCTTCGTTGCCCATTGTCACACCCAACGGCCAACGCATTGCCTTGGCAGATGTGGCGAAGGTGTATGTGGAAGACGGCCCTCCCGCAATCAAGAGTGAAAATGCGCGCTTGAACGGTTGGACCTTTGTCGATATTGAAGGCGTGGATGTAGGCAGTTATGTGGGGCAGGCGCAGGGGGTGGTTGCGAACCGGGTTGAGTTGCCGCCCGGGTACTCCCTTACGTGGTCTGGCCAGTACGAGTACATGCTGCGCGCCAAGGAGAAGCTCAGCTACGTTTTGCCGCTGACTCTGGCGATCATCGTGGTGCTGCTGTACCTGAACTTTCGCAGCTTGATGGAGGTGGCCATTATTCTGGGTACGCTGCCACTGGCGATGGTGGGTAGCATCTGGCTGATGTATCTGCTGGGCTACAACTACTCGGTGGCAGTCGGTGTTGGCTTTATAGCGTTGGCGGGGGTAGCCGTAGAGATCGGCGTGATCATGCTCGTCTACCTGGATCAGGCCTGGCGGCGGTTGCTGGATGAAACCGGGGGCGAGCCCACGTTGGCACAGCTGAGTGAAGCCGTGCTCAGCGGGGCGGGGCGGCGCATTCGCCCAGTGATGATGACCTCCGCAACCATCATTCTCGGCCTGCTGCCGATCATGTTCGGCAGCGGAACGGGCACCGAGGTGATGCAGCGCATCGCGGCGCCATTAGTCGGCGGCATGGCCAGTGCCGTGGTTCTCACGCTGTTAGTGCTGCCCACCGTTTACTTATTGTGGCGCCGGCGCGCTGTGCGTCGATCAGCAGGGTGATTGCACATGAACGTGATTGCGAGTGACTTGGTTTCGTGTTGTTTCAGGCGTGGCGCAGTTTGTTGAACTGATCAATTCAAGCATGCCGTTTTCTGCACTTTTACGGGTGCCCCGGCGCAGTAACCGCTTTATGCTGGATACGAATAACAATACAGCGACAGACCGGTTATGGGACAACTGCAGGGCAAAGTAGCGTTTATTACCGGCGCCAGCCGTGGTATCGGTTTGGGGGTTGCACGTGCGTTTGCTGCGCAGGGGGCGACAGCAATCATCGCCAGCCGCAGCGTAACAGTGGGAGCCGCTGCCGCTGCGGCAATTAACCGTGATTATCCGCAGGGTAAGTCGGTTTTTCTGGAAACTGATGTTGGAGATCGGGCGCAGCTCGAGCAGGTGCTGGAGCAGGTGGCCGCCGAGTACGGTGCCGTCGATATTTTGGTGAACAACGCCACGCCAGCGGGTGATGGTCAGCCACTGCGCGTGGAAAGTACCGATTTCGCGCGCATCGAGGAGCTCACCACAATCAATTACTACGCCTCTTTGTGGGCAATGCAAAAAGTATTCCCCGCCATGAAGGCCAAAGGGTCCGGGCGGGTGATCAACATGTGTTCTCTCAACGGTGTGAATGCCCATCGTTTTTCCGTGGGCTATAACAGCTCCAAGGAGGCGCTGCGGGCGCTCACTCGTACCGCCGCTGCGGAGTGGGGGCGCTATGGTATTACCTGCAATGTGATTTGCCCGGCAGCCGTTACAGAACCTTGGGAAACCTATGTGGCTATGGCGCCTGAGGCCGCGCAGAGCATTCTGGATAGTAATCCCATGCGCAGGCTAGGTGACAGTGAACACGATATAGGTCCACTGGCTGTGTTTCTGGCGTCCGACGGCGCCCGATACATTACAGGCAATACTATTCACGCTGACGGTGGCGGCCATATCAATGGCGTGCCGTGGCTGTACGACCTTCCGGAGTAAGCCATGAGCGATAACGAATCCAACACTGCGATGTCGCAGTTCATAGGTTTGGCGCCTCTCATTCGGCTACTGCGCCGAGGTAAAGTCGACGCGGGCTACCGCGGTTATGTTGTGGGCCGCGTGCTGTTCAGTCTGCTGCTGGAGCCGTTTCGCTGGTATGAGAAATGGCGCTGGGGCAAGCACATTGCAGCCGCTCAGTTGTCAGCGCCGCCCGTATTTCTGCTTGGCATGGGGCGCAGTGGCACCACGCACTTGCACTATCTGTTCTGGCAGGATCCGCAGTTTGGTTTTGTCACCAACTTTCAGGCTTCACTGCACCCGGTGGCGATGATCAGCCGGGGGTGGGTGAAGCGGCGGATCGCCGCCGGCATGCCGGCCACGCGGCCGATGGATAATGTCGCCATTACCCTGGATGCGCCGCAGGAAGAGGAGTTGGCGTTGGTAAAAATCACCGAGCACGCGGCTTTTCACTTCGCGAGCTTCCCGCGGGAGCTGCCCGGCATCTATGACCGCTATGTCACTGAGTTGGGCAAATACCCCGATGAATTGGCGCAATGGCAGGCGGCTTATAGGGAAGTGCTGCAAAAAGCGACCCTGCTCAATAACGGCAAGCGGCTGGTGCTGAAAACGCCCACCCACACCGGGCGCGTTGCGTTGTTGCATAGCATGTTCCCGGGTGCCAAATACGTATACATCATGCGCAACCCTTACCGCGTGTACCAGTCGATGTGCAATATGTACCGACAAATTCTGCCGGGGCAAACCTTTCAGGATTTCACCTGGGAAGCGATCGACGACTGGATTATTCATGCTTATAAGGCGTTACTTGAGGCCTACCTCGAGCAGCGCAAGGTGATCCCCAAAGAGAGCCTCATTGAAATTCGGTTTGAAGACCTTGATACCAACCCTATGGAATGCATGCGGGATATCTATCGGCAGCTGGAGTTGGGTGATTTCACGCAGGTTGAGCCACTGCTGAAGTCGTACCTCGATGGCTTGAACAACTACCAGAAAAACAGCTTTGAGTTGCCAGACGAAGTGGTTGCGCGCGTCAACAAACATTGGGGATTCGCATTTGAGGCCTTTGGCTATGAACAGTTGACCCCCGGCCAGCCCGGCTAAACCATTGCAGGCCGCCCTGAGGCGGCCAACAAGGAGAGTGATCAATGAGCCTGAATCAGTTCAAGGAAGTTCTGCAAGGCCTGTGGGCCGGTGAGTTGCCGATCGAGCATGGCTATAACGAGTTTATTGGCCACGCCGATACGGTGCGGCAGTTGCTTGACGTTGCCCCGGATCCGGTTCGGGCGGATCTGCAGGCCTTGTACGATTTGCTGGCGGAAGCGCGAGATGCCACAGGCATGGCGGTGTTGGGCGTGTTCCCCAAGTTGTGCGATCCGAATCTGGCGGCTATTGAAGGGCGTATTTCGGATTACATTGCCGAGCACTGTGGGGTGCGCCTCGATGACGGGCGTTATCACGTGGGCGAGTTGACCGGCGCGCCTTTGTCTACCGGCTGGCCCGGTGCGGGCAGTCCCTTGACCAACAACCGATTTCCCTATTTGTTGGACACCTCGGCGTCTAATTACTTCAGTAACCGCTACTGGAACGGTGCGCAAGCCCCGGAAGGTTTCGTGGCGGTGCCGGAGGGGGGGCGCGTTGTATTTGCCGGGCAGTATTTACGCTGCCGCTACTTTGCCTTTCATCCCTGTGACTTTGATACCAACACACTGCCCACGCTGGTGGATAAGGATATTCAGCCCGATGTTGGTAGCCATAACCCGTTTTGCGAGCCGGTCGCTGAAGGCGACGAGCAACGCTTCACCGTAACGATGGTGTTCGAACCCCTGCCCGAAAAGCCCGTGCCCAATACCATCTATGCGGGCGAAAAAGTTAACGGGGGTGCCAATCAGGCAGTGTTCCTGCTGCTGCGAACCACGGATTCTGTGCTGGGTGCCACCCCGCCGAACAGCACGGGTGTCCCCCTGCCTTCGGTGACGGTGTTGGACCGCGACGGCAAGGTGGTGGAGCATCATAACAGCTGTTTCCCTTATGACCCGGAACAGAGCTACCCGGTAGAAACGACGCAATTCGCCTCGCTACCTATTCCGGATTACCGGGCCGTGGTGGCGGCGGGCAAGTTCAGCGCCCGCTCCAACTGGGGGTTGCCGTACGACATCCTTGCCAGCGACGACATTCTCTACTTGAGTACGCCCTACAGCACGCGCCTCGGTGAGCTGCTGGTGGTGCGCGCGAAGGCGCTACGCACGCCGGATACCCTGCGAGAGCCGGTGTATGCCAGCCAGGTGCAGATCCGCGGCTTCACCATCACGAATTACAACTTTTGGGCGGGCATCTGCAATGATGCCGTGGTGGACAGGCATCTGCATCTGGACGAGCAAGGCTATTACACGGTGGTGCTTTCCAGCCCGGAGAACCGCCCGGTGAACGCCTGTGCAGAAGAAGCGGTGAATTGGATGGACTGGGGCCCCTACCTTGATGGGCAGTTAACCTTCCGCATGCTGCTGCGCACCAATCCGCTGCTACTGCGCTTAAAAGCGCTGGCGCTCGGTGAAGGCGAGGATAAGGAGCTGGAGCCGTTTCTGCCGAGAGTTGGGCATTGCAACAGGGCTGACTTCGAACGTGAAGGTTGGCGCGCCGCGCTATCGGGCTAGCGCCAAGAGCATGACCTGGTAACTCCCGGTGGCGTCAAACAAAACGAATAATATGGTCAGAGTGATAGTGCCGGCCGCAAAATGAATCCCGGCTTTTTTTGTTTAACCGTAGGCATTATTGATCTTCCGCGCTGGAGGTGCCTAGGTCTGTCCCGCGACGCTTGGGGTGCAAATTTGTGGCGGGGTTTATAGCCTCTTTAACGGTACGGGGGATCTAGGGTCAGCGATAGGAGCATGCCAATAATGCCGTCGAGGTTACCCTGCGTATGCTCCGAGGTTTGGGCCGAAGTTTACATTCAAGTGCCTGCTTCAGCTATGGCCTCTTCAATGGGGCCAATTAATGAGGCGGCGCGAGGGTAGCCCGCGTACTGCGCGATAAACAGGAGCAACTCTCTGGCTTCCTCAGCCTTCATTTCTCCACGTTTAAGCGATGCTTTGACCTGAATTTTGAAGGTGGCCGCCTCGCCCTTTTCGGCAATGATACCGAGGAGCAGTATTCTTTTGTCCCGCATTGAAAGAGTTTCGCGCGTCCAGATTTCAGCGAATAGTTGCTCAAGCATAATATCGGTGAATTCGTAGCCTTTGTCAGGTGTTACCACGTCCCCCGCATACACCTCCTTTATCGTCTCCAACCCGATGTCTCTTCGGCTTTTTTTGCTCATGGCTCTGGTCTCCGCTTGTTAAAAGGACTGCTACTGACTCAATCCAACGTTCCAAAAATTCTGTCGTAAAGCAGTGTGATCGTCGCGTAGTTTCCTTTGTGCATGTTTTCGTGATGTATATGGTGCTTCTTGGTGATCCAAGACAAGGTTCTGAATGGAAAGTGTGGAAGATTTACGGATGTATGATTAATGATGTTGAGATTGAGAAAAACAAGATATGTGATGATGGCTGTCCAGGCGTGAAAAGGGCCAGTAAACGCTGCCAATACTGCAATGGTGCCAAGAAACAGTGTGACACCGATAAAGGTCTCAAAGGGGTGAACGTAATAGGCATCGATGTAGGTTGGATGACGCGCCTGATGATGGACAGCATGGATTCGACGCATCCAGCCGTTACCATGAAACCAGAACCGGTGGCTCAGGTAGTAGAAAAAGTCGTAGACCATCAGAATCAGTATACTGTTTAGCGCTATATCAACAATGTTCACATTTTCGAGCGTGACGCAAAAAGGAAGTATCAGCAGAAAGAAAGTGGCATTAGTGATGCCGCCTATATTCCGGCTTGCACGCATCACGGGGGGGTACTTCTCAAGGGCCTTCTTTTTTCCATCTTCTTGCCGGTTTTCTTCGCGCATCCGCCGTAATTCGGGGACTAAGAATACTAGAAAGTTACCTATTCGATTGATGACGACTATGCCTGCCAAAACAACGAGTGCTGCTAACAGGTTGTAGTTGGCCGCCAATGCGGATGTAAATTCAGTGAAACTATTCATCATGGTAATTAACCTCTTGTTCGGCTTCAGTCAGCAGAAAAGCTAGGTGGCGGCAGCCCTCTAGCGTGAGTCTCTGTTTCAATTCTTGAGCCAGTAATTCGACATTTGGAGCGGGCTCCTTGAACACAGAAATCTCAGGTTTGAGCGAATGGTAGGATTCCTGCATGACTGATCGAAGCGCCTGAAACGATTTCTTACCTACACAAGCGCGAATTTCCCCTTCAAGATCATCGATACAGTCAACAGAGTCTTCGATCAATTTTCTGCCCAAGAGAGTAAATCTCAGCAGCATTTGTCGAGCGTCACCTGGATCCACTTCCCGGTAAATATAGCCTTGTTCCTCAAGCTCTTGTGATATTGCGCTTATCGCCTGTTTGCTAACATTTTGTAGCGCTGCGATCTGGAAAATGCGCCCACCTTCAGGGCCAATAAACGTAAGAACGTGGCCAAACGACAGTTTCAGCTTTGGATGTCCGCGCTCCTTGACCAATTCCATCAGGCGCTGGCTTATGTAGCTTCCGAATCTCGGTAGAAGGCCTATGATAGGTGCTCTGTCCAGCATGCGGTGGGGGCTTTCTTGGCCGAGTAGGCTGTTTTTCTCGCAGAAAGTGAGCAGCGCGGCTGCGCTCTGAGTGGCAGCTGAGCTTCCTGCAAGGATAGCGAGTTCGGCTTCCAGGCGGATCGCGGCATTGAGTCCCTTGCGCCGCAGTTCCATTCCGCTGCTGGTGAGGGTGATGCGTTTGGCGCGGCCGTCTGTGGGGTCTGGTGTGCGCTCTATATATCCTGCAGACTGAATTTGGTTAGCCGCCTGATTGGCGGCTTGTCGTGAAATTTGGAGCTTTGCAGCAATCTCTGTGAGGCGAATCCCTTTCTGTGGGACCATTGAAATATAAGGCTCGAAGTAGAGGCGTAAGTGAGTGAAGCCATGCTTTTCCGCCAGCTGTTGCATTATCTGAGTTTCAAGGTGACGTGTTACGGCCAGAACCTGTCGGGGGAAGTTGTCCCGATAGCGACTCCATATTGGGTCTTGGTCCGTTTTTCGCAGTTGTGTCGAGATCATGAGCGTTACGCAAAACCTACGTTGATGTATCGTCAGTGATACTTTACTAAATTGCGATAGATGTACTTTTTCTTCCTTTTGCGCACGGGCGGTGGCCATCGAATTTACCGCCACAGGCATATATTTGGCGCGCTAATGGAGATGCTGTTTGGCGAACTTGTCCATATCGTGCAATTTTTCGTCTAATGACATGGAGCTTGCCATACCGTTTTCATCGCAAAACGCATGCCGGTAAATCTGTGTTACGCCGAGTTCTTGGCAGCGGTCAAAATTCTTTGGGCTGGGGTCGTAAAGTCCAAGGCAGATATCAAACACTTCTGACTGACGCCCTAAATCTTGTCGGTGTCGTCGGAGAGTGGTGACGATTGTTTCGACTTCTTCCATGTTGTGCTGCGCCCCAATCCACCCGTTGTAGCGGGCGGCCCGTTGCAACGCGGCGTTCACAAAACCGCCGATGAATATCGGCAGAGGATCCTCGAGCTTCGGTGACATTTGTAAGCGGGGAAAGTTGAAAAACTCACCTGTATGAGAAACAGGTTCGCCGCTCCAGAGCTTACGCATGACATCGAGCATTTCGTCACAGCGTCTTCCTCGGGTATGAAAATCCTGTCCGACCAGTGCAAACTCAGACTTTTGCCAGCCAATGCCAGCGCCCAGGATGACGCGGCCGCCGCTGATATTCGCAGCGCTTGTTATGGACTTTGCTGCGTCGAAAGGCGTGTGCATTGGCAGGATGTAGACGCTGGTCATGAACCGCAAAGTTCTTGTGATCTGCGATAGCGCCGCGATTTGAATCCAGGGATCGGGCCAATGGGTCTCCGGGTACCAGCGGATCAAGTTGTTCTCGCTGTAGCTGTATTGATCGTACTGTTCGGAGAATGTAATGACGTGCTCTCCGAGGCTAACACCTTCGAATCCCAGGTCCTCTGCGTGCCGTGCCAGCGTTGGTAGTTCTTTTGTATCAATCATCGCCACTGACTGCCAGAATTTCATCGGCTCTTCCCCCAATTTTGTCTGGAAAATGATCGGCAGATATCGTTGGCCATGGCCGATGCCCCGACTCCTTTTGTGCTGGTGAAAAGAAAACGGAGCAATGTCTGAGTCATTTTTTTGGTTCTGTCTTCCAGTCCGGGTTAAAAGTAAATATAAATTGACCTATAGTCAAACACGGTTGACATTAATTTTTCGCCGCAATAGTATCCAGAAAAATTATAAATAGATCAGCAAATTGAGGTGTTGATGATCAACCATACGTTGTCCAACGTCGGTTACATTGGGCTCGGCAATATCGGTAAGCCTACCGCGTTGCGGCTTCTGCGTGGCAGTTGGAAAACGCACGTCTACGATGTGCGAGAGGACCTACAGCGTGAGCTGGTCGAGTGCGGTGCGAGCGGCAGCGAATCCCCGGCACGTCTTGCGGCAGTCTGTGAACACGTTGGAGTTTGCGTGCGGGATGATGTGCAGGTGGACGCTGTCCTCTACGGCGCTGAAGGTGTTTTGGCCAATGCTCGCCCTGGCACCCTCGTTGCGATTCACAGCACTACTTCTGTTGGTGCTGTGCGACGTTGGGCGCATGATGCGTCGGGGTTTGGCGTTACACTCATGGATGCGGCTATCACCGGTGGCGCCCAGGGAGCTGAAGCAGGCACCCTTTGCTACATGGTTGGCGGCGACACTGAATCTGTTGAAAGAGCAAGGCCCGTTTTTGAAACTTCGGGCAACCGAACCGTCCACGCGGGTGGTGTCGGTGCGGGTATGTTGTTAAAACTCTGTAATAACCTGATTACCTACGCGGAGTTTCTCGCAATGTCGGAAGCAGCGAGCCTTGCGGAAGCAGGCGGCCTGTCTATTGATGTACTCCGCGAGGTCGGCCTGTCTAACGGCGTTGTGAACGAGGCAATGTACCAATTCATCGCAAACCGAAAGGCTTATGCCGCCGCCAGCAGTGCGCAGGAAATGGAAGCCGCCTTTGGCGCCTTTGGTCGACTCGCGGAAAAAGATCTCGAGTGTGCGGCACAAAGCGGAAAGGAGCTGGATGTGTACCTGCCATCGACCGGCCGCTTACGCGCACTGGTCTATGATTTATTTATGAATCGACTTTAGGAAGCTGTTCATGGCTGCAGAATCCCGATTGTTTATCGATGGCGAACTTGCTTCGGCAGCGTCCGGCCATGTTTACGCAAATATAGACCCCGTCACGGAAGGCGTTATTGGTGAAGTTGCTGACGCTGGCCCGGTAGATATGGACCGGGCAATAGCAGCCGCCCGGCGCGCGTTTGATACAGGCACCTGGTCCGCTGATCACGAGTTCAGGCATCACTGTATTCAGCAGCTCCGCGACGGACTGCTCAACCATATGGACGAACTTAAACAGCAGATCGCCGCTGAAACCGGTTCCCCCATGGCCCTATGCGGTGCACAGGGGCCGCAATGTGAAATTCCCATTTCCTTCATTGACTACACACTTCAGACCCTACCGGGATTCAATTGGTGCAAAGATATTGGTGTTGCCGAGATTATGGGTATGAAAAGCCGCCGCTATGTGCAGAAAGAGGCGGTCGGTGTCGTGGCCTGCATTACCCCCTGGAACGTGCCCCTGCAGATAAACCTTGCCAAGTGTATACCGGCCCTTGCCGCAGGCTGCACGGTGGTGCTGAAAGCGGCCCCCGAAACGCCATGGTCTGCGACTTTGCTAGGACGAATAGTCAAAGAGAGTACCGATATTCCCCCGGGTGTTTTCAATGTGATTACGGCGCAAGACCCTCGTGAAGTAGGTGATCAGCTGGTCAGCGATCCGCGCGTCGATATGGTCTCTTTCACGGGTTCTACAGCTGTCGGCAAACACATTATGGCCACCGCGGCACAGACAGTGAAGAAAGTCTTTCTGGAGCTCGGCGGAAAGTCGGCAAGCCTGATACTTGATGATGCAAATCTTGAGCAAAGCCTTCTCTCAGCTCTTGGGGTATGTTTTCACGCTGGGCAAGGCTGTGCCATTCAAACGCGACTGCTTATTCCTTGTAGTCGCCAGCTTGAGGTGGAAGCATTGCTGAAGACTTACTTTGGGCTTATCGAGTACGGAGATCCGCAAGCTGCGGGCCAGATTATGGGGCCTGTGATCAGCGCGAGTCAGCGCGAGAGAGTTTTGTCTTATATAGAAAAAGGGAAGGCCGAGGGGGCTCGGTTGTTGCTGGGCGGCGGCGTGCCTGCTCACATGTCGTCCGGTTACTACATAGAGCCCACCGTGTTTGTGGACGTCACGAACGATATGGTGATTGCACGAGAGGAAATTTTTGGTCCAGTGCTTGCCGTCATTGCCTACAAGGACGAGGAAGAGGCTGTGAGTATCGCGAATGATTCGGACTTTGGGCTTTCCGCTGCAGTCTGGTCTGCCAGCGAGGGCCGAGCACTTGCCGTAGCGCGTCGCCTCCGATGCGGCACGGTTAATGTCAATGGAGGAAACTTTTACGGTGCTGATGCTCCGTTCGGTGGCTACAAGCAGAGTGGTCTGGGGCGTGAAATGGGTCCGGAAGGGTTTGCCGAATACCTTGAGACCAAGACTATCGCGGTGGGTGTATGAATGAAGTTTTGCGGGGCGGTCGCTATGTCATTACTGGCGGTTCCAGTGGATTTGGTCTGGCGCTTGCCAGAGCGTTGGTTGCGGCCGGATCCAGAGTGACCCTGCTTGGTCGGCGTGAATCCGCGTTAGAAACTGTCGTAGAGGAGCTCGGCGTTGAATATTCTGATTACTTCGTCTGTGATGTTGGCGATAGCAAGAGCGTCCACTCTGCCTTTGCCTCTATCGGGCCGATAGAGGGCCTTATCAATAACGCCGGCATGGCGAAACCCGGCTCAGTCGAGGATCTGGACGAAGCTGAGGTGGAGCAGCAAGTGCGAACCAATTTTCTTGGAACCGTTTTTTGCTGTCAGGCGGCGATTCCCCTGCTACGTGCGGGAGTCAATCCACGGATCGTGAATATTTCTTCGGCAAGTGCCTGGCACTATGACGAAATGTCACACTTATCGGTCTACGCATCAACCAAAGCCGCAGTGGAGCGTTTTACGAGGGACTTGCGTGAGGAGGTTCAGTCATACGGTATTGGGGTGACGTGTCTGCGGCCAGGTGCTGCCTGGACTAACTTTGCCGACGGTTGGGACCAGCAGAAGGTTCAGCGTGGCTTTGATGCTTGGCGAAAGACCGGCCCTGAAATGGATGCCGGCATGGAGGCGAGCCATGTGGCCTCTGCGGTGATACACGTATTGAGCTACCCGCAGGGGGTAGCCGTGGACCTCATGGAGATCAGGCCGAATACGCCAATACCTAAGCCGGATAGTCAAGCCGGGCAAACAGGGAGACTTGCATGAACTTTACACAAAAAACCGTCATCGTCACTGGAGCAGGTGGTGGCATCGGCGAAGAGTACGCAAAAGCCTGTGCTGCACAGGGCATGAACGTGGTCGTTGCGGAATTGAACGAGTCTGGCGGGAGCCGTGTGGCGCAAGAGATAGAGCGGCAAGGAGGCCGGGCTCTGTTTGTAAAAACTGACGTTGGAGAGGAAGACTCTACTCGCGAGTGTGCAGCCAGAGCCGCAGAGTGTTTTGGCTCTATCAACTATCTCATCAACAATGCGGCAATCTTCGCCGACATGAGGATAGAGGGCTATCTCGATGTCGATATGGCCTACCTCGAAAAATTCATGCGGGTAAATGCTCACGGCGCCCTGCTTATGATAAGGGCGGTGGTTGAGTCCATGACCGCCGCTGGCGGTGGTGCCATTGTCAACCAGTCCTCCACTGCGGCTTGGATGAGCACGGGGTTCTATGGTGTCGCGAAGTTGACGTTGAACGGGATCACACAGTCCTTGGCTCATGAGTTGGGCCCGCGCAATATTCGTATTAATGCAATTGCACCGGGCCCAACTGACACTGGGGCTCTACAAAAGACGGCGGGTGAATACGCGCAGAAGATGCTGGAAACAATGCCGCTCAAGCGCCTTGGCAAGCCGAGTGATATGGCTGATGCGGCACTGTTTCTCCTCTCGGATCAGGCTAGCTGGATTACAGGGCATATTTTGAGTGTTGATGGCGGCCAATTGATGCGTCCCTGAAAAAAACCTTTCTGCGAGGACGGTGGCTCTGGCCGAGTCAATGCCATGGGTCGAGGCAAGAACAATAATATCCAGAGAAAGAAGCTGTAATATATTACGTCGCCCCCTAATTCTCGTAGAAGACCGTCTTTCCAATCATTCCAGGAGCCCACTATGAGCCAACAACTACCCCCTGAGAAAATCCGTTCGTTCGAAGCGGTCGATGATTTCTTTGCCAGCACCGATGTTCTGGTGTGTGGTTATGGCGGCGCGGGTGCTTCTGCTGCGCTGGAAGCCGCACAGCAGGGCGCGCGGGTGTTGGTGGTCGAGCGCGCCAGCGCCGGCGGCGGGTCTACCGCCATGTCCAGCTGCGAAATGTACCTGGGGGGCAGTGGCGGCACAGCGCTGCAGAAAGCGCTGGGCCTGGAAGACAGTACCGAAAACATGATTGCCTACCTTACCGAGGCGCTCGGCGAGTACGGTGATGCAGAAAAAATCCGTATCTACACCGAGGGTGCAGCGGCACACTTTGATTGGGTGGAATCCCTGGGGGTCAGCTACAAGCGTGCTGCCTTCCTTGAGCGCACGGTGGTACCGCTGACAGACGAATCGTTGCTCTATACCGGCAATGAAAAAGCGCACCCCTTCAATAAGGTGGCAACACCGGTCCCACGCGGCCATGTGCCGTCGAAGGAGGGCGATGAAGGCGGAAAGATCTTTATGGAAGCGCTGATGCAGCATGTAGTGGACGCGGGTGTTGAAATTCTCGGTGATACTAGAGCTACCGCTTTACTTACTGATAAGAGCGGCCGTGTTCGCGGTGCCATGGTTCGGCACGAAAATCGTGAAGTGGCGATACGTGCAGACCGGGCGGTCATACTGACCACAGGTGGTTTTGTCATGAACGAGGCCATGACCCAGCGCTACATGCCTGAGGTCCATTCCTATGCTGTGCCCTACGGCAACACCTATGACATGGGCGATGGAATTGTACTGGGTATGGCGGCGGGTGGCGTGACGCTCAACATGGAGCAGGCATTCTTGTCTTTTCCGCTGTACCCGCCAGCCAAGCTTACCTACGGTATTTTGTTGAACGAACTGGGCCAGCGCTATATCAATGAAGACACCTATCTGGCGCGTCTGGCCTGGTACTCCTGCCAGCAGCCGCATAAGCGCTTCTACTTGCTGGTGCAGAATGAAGACTTTGAGCCTTCCGATTATCTAGGGCGCCCACCCTTGGTGGCAACGGGCGAAACGATTGCAGAGCTTGCCGCAGAAGCCCCGTTTCCTGAAGGTGTTCTGGAGCAAACAGTGAGTTATTTCAATGTGCATGCGGCAGCTGGCAAGGATCCTTTGCTGCATAAAACGGCCGAGTGGCTGAAACCTCTGACCAAAGGGCCCTACGCCTTGGTGGAATATTCTGCCGAGGAAATGAGGGCGGTGATCATGCCGGGCACGGCCGGCCCGCTGATGTTTACGCTGGGTGGGCTGCAAACTCGCCCATCGGGTGAGGTGCTTAACATTGACGGCGAGGCGATTCCCGGCTTGTACGCTGCCGGCCGCGCAAGCGCAGGGCTGCCGCGCACAGCGCAAGGTTACGCCAGCGGGATGTCGGTGGGGGATGCCACCTTCTTTGGGCGCCTGGCGGGCCGTAGCGCGGCCTCTGCACTACCTGGTTGACGTTGGTGGTGATGCCGCAGTGGTCACTGCAGGTAAGCTCAACAGGCCAATGGCTGTGCGGGTGTTTGCTGGATGAGCGGAGCTGCCACTATGAGTCACTACGATTTGATCGTCCTCGGCACTGGCGGCGTAGGCAGTGCCGCCCGCCTGGTCTTCCAGCAATACCTCGCGTTTACGTGCACGCAGATGCATACGGGCTTCGTTGATCACGACACGGCTTAGCCAGGTCCTGATAGCGGAGCGGCCTTCCCGGAGCCACTATCAACCTTGTTTGCCATTATCTGATCTCCCTGCAGACCTCATTGGCCACAGCGCCATAGACAGTGCCAGCGCTTTCCGGTTGCGTGAATTGACAATGTAACATCCGCCCACCTTTCGCATCGATAGCGAGTTAAGCTTGTACTTTCGTTTATTAATGGAAGTTTATGCTGCCGCCAAATAGTACAAAAACTTCGCACCGAGATGTGCTGGGAATGGCGCTTGCATCGGGGACAGCTACACGAGCCCTCAAACTGGCGCTGGTTGTAGGTACGCTGCTGACCACCATCAATCAGGGCGACGCCGCAGCCCTCGAAGATGCCGTAGTGGCGGCTGAAATCGCCAATGAAATCAAAGTGTTCTGCGAAGCGGGTGTGCTGGAGCATGCGCCAGGTATTGCCGCAGACCGGGAATACGCGCCCGGTTTCGATGTAGTGGTGGCTGTCCAGACTGAACCCCTGAGGGCAGTTGGGCACGGTGCCCCGGTATACCACCGCCTGACCGTAATCCTCGCAGTCATTTTCCAGCCCTTCCAGCTTGAACAGCCGGTAGGTGGCCGAGAAGAAGCGGATGTTGCCCAGCTTTGCCGCCAGCGCCGGGTCGGTGACCTCCAGCGGCCGGTCTTCCACCAGCCGCGGGTCGGTGAAGCCCTGGCGTTTGGCGAGCTGCAGGAAATCGTTCCAGTACAGCGCGCCGCCCAGGCACTCGCCATATAGCACCGGGTCCCGGCGGGCGGCCTCCGGCACCCGGCGGTCGGCATAGACATCGGAGAAATAGAATTCGCCGCCGGGTCTCAGCAGGCGGTTGTCTTGAGATCCGCGGAGCTCTGCAGCTGCTGGCCGTAATAGTCCTGGACACTGCTGTGGGTGTCGGCGGCGTTCTCGCCGATGCGTGTGGCATTGTTCACGGGTTGATCTCCTTGGATTTCCCTTTCCCTTGGGATACGGGGTTGTACATCTATTGCGGGCCTGCCGCAGGTCACCGGTCGTCGACAGTCCACCGAGTATCAAGGTCTCTCAACATGTAAAGCGCAATACAGGCCGCGAGCATAGGCCAGGCGGCAAAGAATAGGAGGTTATTGAAGGCATCACGATGAATACCCCAATGCGTCGCAGCAGCAGGGCATTGGCAATGCGTTGTTGTTCCATAGTCATCCACCTTATGAGATTCCCGTAGCGTCAGCGTGAGCGCTTTCTCTGGTTCGCTGTTGCGTTCGGGGCATTGATGCCGAAACGCGGTGTTTGTTACAGAGTCTGAACATTTTGATAGAGACATCAGGGACATTAAGAGCATGATCAGGAAAGGTGACCAACTGACAGATGCGCCGTACCAACTGAATTGGTCAGTACGCGGTTGCCCCTGTGTTCCGTGGCATATGGTGCGTGGCCTGGTTATGCAGCGTGTAGTGGCTTGATCCGAGTTGAGAATAGCCATCATCATTGCTCCTCTCAGTGGTAGTCACATGAAAACAGGGACAAGGGCAGCGACTCCTAACGCCAAAGCCAGCAAGGCGTTTCGACGGAGTTTGGGTAATCCAACAGCCAGAAAGACACCGCTCGCCAAAATTATGAGCAGGGAAATTGCCATGCTTACCGAAAAAACCTTAATCACTGATCCTGCTTCCGCCCGATGAACTCGCATAACCTGCGCCAACGGGCTGCGTTCGCGGTAAGTAAGCTCGACTTCCAGTGGGTTATCGGTGGGATGGATCTCGACTAGATATTTCAGGTCGCCCCAGCGATATTCGTAGGAGCCCTTCTTCGCTTTGATCGTTGGGTCTCCATTCGGTTGTGGCAAATCGAGCTGGTCTAGTTCTACTTTGGCCAACTCGGATAACAGCACCAAATCAGGAGAGAACGGGCTATCGAGAGTCACGTTGTAGACCTTTTTGTCTATGCCTCCTTTGATGTCGAGCGAGTACAGGGCGCCACTAATAAAAAAGAGAGTGGCCATCGGGAGAAATAAACAAGCCAGAAAGGCGTGCAATTTCATAACCGTCATCCGTTGAATTTTCATTAGGTACAATTCCTTTGATAAATACACTGGCTCATGCGGATTACATTAGCTGCATTGTCAAGATATGAGCCTGCAAGCTCAGCGCAACAGTAACCCTTGATCGCGAAGGGTTATAGTGGTCATTGCAGGATCAGGTCAGCGATGGGGTGCTTCAGCGATGCATTTTAGTTACATCTGCCCGATGCGGGTGTCGACACATCGTTAAACGCTATAAATATAGAGGGGAAAACGGAGTGTTTTAAGGGATGGTGCCAGGAGAGGACTTTATAGATTCCAGTAAGCTATTATTTTTAAACGATATTATCGAGTTAAGAAAATATAGTTACTCAGGAAGTTACTCAGGTTTTGCGGAGTGACCACTTCCCGCGAGAAGCCTTAGTGCATGGAGGTCATGTCGTGAGAAACTTTAAGATACCATAAAGCTCGGAAAACATGTTGTGAGATCGAACTTACCTCCCGCCCGTGAGAGTGGGGTAGAACCCCATCGACAGGATTGCGCGATGGGCAACTTGCGCTCAGCGACCAAAAACCTCTCCGCCGCCCTCTTATCCGTCGGTGTTACTGCTTTCTTGTGATCAGCTCCTTCATCGCTGCATTTTCAAGCGCCAGATCTGCGTACATGCGTTTGAGCTTGGCATTCTCCGACTCAAGCTCATTGGTGCGCCTGAGGTCGGACGCCTCCATGCCGCCGTACTTCGACTTCCATAAGTAGTAAGCCGGTGTCGAGATGCCGTGCTTGCGGCAGACATCTTTCACCAGCATGCCGGCATCGGCGTCCTTCAGAATCTGAACGATCAGGCTCTCGGTGAACTTCGATTTTTTCATGTGAACCTCCTGGCTATAAAATGCCAGAAAGCTCTAGTTATGTCCTGTCTTCTGTATGGGGAAGCTTACGATTTCTAGTCGGAGATTCTTTTTGACTGCTGCCAACAGGCAAAGCACAACAGGGATTATCCATACTTTAAAGGTTAAAAATATATACATTTATAGTATTGGAGTAATAATTTCCTCGCCAACATAATTCGATCGAGTTGCGATCTATTTGTCTATTTTGCAGTGGCTTATTGCCGGGGAGAACGAAATGCGGGGAAACAGGACATACACACGTCTGGGCTTTTGTATCGCGTATTCAATGACCTGTTTGCCCGGCGCAGGTTTCGCTCAAACTGGGGATGGCCCCGGTGTACTTGAGGAAATCGTAGTGAGAACAACGAAGCGCGATGCGTCTTCGCAGGATATTCCCATCACGGTAAGTGCGTTTAGTGGCGAGGAAATGCGTAAGCTTGGGATTTTCCAGACCAACGAGGTGGTTTCGCAGGTAGCCAATGTTCAGCTGAACAACGGCATCGGTCTGAACGCTTTCAATATACGCGGCATCGGCAGCAACGATTTTCAGACAAATATCGATTCACCTGTGGCTGTGCATATCGATGAGATTTATCTGAGTAAGACCTTTATGAATAAGCTAATTTCATTTGATCTAGAGTCTGTTGAGATCGCCAAAGGTCCACAAGGCACCCTCAATGGCCGCAACACCACAGGGGGCACGATCAATTTTTATACGAGAAGACCCACAACGGAATTTGAGTCAGAGTTATCGTTAACGTACGGCAACTACGAAACCCGCCGGATTGAGGGATTTGTCAGTGGGCCTCTCGGAGACACCGTCCAAGGTCGGCTGTCGGTGATCGATGTCGACCAGGGAGAGGGATTCTACAGAAATCTCACGATCGGCGGCACCGAGGGGCGTGATGACTATACAGCAGTCCGCGCGCAACTAAACTGGGATCTGGGTGATAAAACGGCAGTTTTGCTTTCCGTGCACGCTGGAGAAGAAGGCGGCTCTGTGCCGCCTTACGATGTGACTGGGGTGTACACGCCTGAATCCTTTGCCTTGCTCGACCCTAATGGTGGCGTGGGCGGCGCTATCGGAGGTGCTGCTAGCGGCACTCTTGTCAGGTGTGCGGCATACGGTAACGGTACCGTGACGGGTGCTACTGCCGATTGTGTGAGAGGACACGATGGTCTGATTGCAGGCGACGTGAACCCGTTTACGTCATTGGGTCATGACTTTCACAACGTCGATAACGAGAGCCGTGGTGGCTTCTTGCGTATTGAGCACGACTTCGGTGCAGCCACGTTTACGTCCATTTCCTCCTACGAATATTTCGAGCGCGATCAAGAGGAGGTCGGAGACAATAGCCCGATCTACACTGGGACATGGATTTTCTGGTACAGTGAGTTGGAGCAATATACTCAGGAGTTTAGGCTGAACTCCAACGGGAACGGGCGCCTAAACTATGTGGCGGGGCTGTTCTACGAAAATGATGAGCTACATACGCGCGATTATTTAACCCTCGGTGCCGGCGAAGTACCCGGATTGGGGGGCTTCGACACCGACTTTGACCAAGCTGTCGAGGCGTTGGCTGCGTTCGGCAACGTGAATTACGAGCTCACTGATGAGCTGACGTTGACTCTGGGTCTGCGTTATAGCATGGAAGACACGAAAATCGATGGCGGAACGTGTTTTGCTGCCGGTATAGATAGGAGCAGGAAGGATGAGCGCCCCACATCTGGGTGCTTGGCCCAGCTCACTAGCTCCGACGAGGTCGTAGGCGGCAATAATCGTGAAGATACCAACACGTCTTTTGTCGCTGCATTGGACTGGGCGCCGGCGGCGCTAGAGGGCACGATGATCTATGGTTCGGTTTCGACTGGGTTCAGAAGTGGTGGTTTCAACGCTGATCTGGCGACAGAGCCGGGCCAGTTCAACTCGCTCGATCCGGAAGAAATCACTGCTTACGAGGTTGGTTTCAAGTCCACGTTTAATGACAACAGGATGCGTCTTAATGCGGCGCTGTTCTACTACGACTTTCAAGATGGCTTTATCAATGTCGACAACCCGCAAAGTCCTGTGCCTTTCACGATCAATGCAGCGGGTCTTGATGTGGTCGGACTGGAATTGGACTTTCAGTGGTTGATTGCCGAGAGCTGGCGCCTCAATGCGGGTCTTGGTCTTCTGGATGCTGAAATCAGCAGTGATTTGCTCTCCGATGGGGAGTCAATCGATGGAAACAGACCAGTGAATTCCCCAAAGAGTAGCTTCAACATTGCACTTTCCTACAGCACTATTCTAGCTGACCGCTTTGATTTCGAGGCCAATATCAACTACGACTGGCGCGATGATCAGCATTTTGAAACGAACAATAAGCCGGTAGACCGACAGGAGGCGTATGGGTTGATCAACGCCTATGCTGGCATTAGTTCTGGCCAGTGGCACCTCAGCGTTTGGGGGAAAAACCTTGCGGATGAAGAATATAAAGTATACGTCAATGATCTTCCCGTATTCGGATGGACGTTGGCAAACTTTGGAAATCCCAGAACCTACGGCCTCACTTTGAGCTACCGTACTGAATGAATGCGAGACGATCATTTGTATGGCAGCGCATGAGGACGAGTGTCTCCTTGGTGGTCTGCGCGGTGTTGGTTTCTGCATGCTTGGTATCTGGTCGGACAAATCCCGTACTACTGCAGGGAGAGCAGAGGGCTCAGGCGACTGCTTTGTACACAACGCATTGCAGTGGCTGTCATGGTCCGGCGGGGCAGGGCGTGGTCGGACCACGGCTATTGGGTAGAGATCTGATTGAAAAGTACCCGACTCCAGAACATCAAGCGGAGCTGATTGCTACAGGTACGGCGCGGGGAATGCCCCCATTCCGTCAGCATCTGAGTATGGCTGAGATGGTTCTGTTGGCGCGTTTCACCCAAGAGTTCCGATAGCAGGTCGATAACTGAACACGGGAGGTCGCGATTGTGTGGAATCCAGATAAAGAGCGTGTAGAGAGTCTGATTGACAGCCTCAGTCTTGGCTTGATCTCTCGGCGGAGATTTTTCAGTTCTATTTTCGGGCTGGGGCTCGCGGGGCTGATAGCGCCTTCCGCCGTCGCGAAGGCAATGGCTGCGAATGCGAACCAACTCACCAATCGTGCCAGTGTCGGGCGAGGATACGATTATATTATTGTGGGTGCAGGACCGGCAGGCTGCGTGTTGGCACGGCGTCTTGTGGACTCTGGCGCTGAGGTACTTCTCGTCGAGGCGGGAGGCACCGACCAACAGGCGTCTATCCTTGATCCCTCGAAATGGTATACAAATATCGGAGGCCTCAACGATTGGGGACACATTTCCGCCCCGGCACCGCAGCTGAATGATCGAATGCTGCTAGTGTCAAGCGGCAAAGTGCTCGGTGGCGGCTCCAGTATCAATGGTTCGGTGTGGTCCAGAGGCGCCGTACAAGATTTTGATAGTTGGGCCTATGAAGGCTGTACCGGCTGGTCATGGAAAGATGTTCTGCCGATATATCGTGGTATTGAAAACTGGCAAGGGGGCGCGAGTCAGTGGCGTGGTGGCGAAGGCCTTATGCAGATCAGCCTGCCCACGGATCCTCACCCTGCAGCGCTGGCGTGGCTAGAGGCGTCGCGGCAGATGGGCATACCCGTAAAGGAGGACCTGTGCAGTGGTGACCTCTATGGCTCGGGTCTGTGCAATCTGAGTGTGCGTTTTGACGGTACCCGCGAGTCGCCAGTGCGGGCCTACCTCAGACCTGTCTTGGACAATCCAAATCTGACACTCCTGCTGAATTGCCAAGCCACACGGCTGCTGTTCGATGACAGCCACTGCCGTGGCGTGGAACTTGCAATAGAGGATAATCAAAGGGAAGTCCGCGCCTCACGTGAGGTCCTTGTCACCGCCGGCGCAATAGGGAGCGCAAAGCTGTTGATGTTGTCGGGGGTGGGTGCTGCTGAAGAACTGAAGCGTCTTGATATCGCTTCAGTGAGCAACTTACCTGGTGTTGGTGCCAACCTTCAGGATCATCCGCTGCTTGAGGGCGTAATACTCGAGTACCGTGGAGATATGCCAGAGCCTCGTGGCAACGCTGCGGAGGCCACAATGTTCGTCGAGAGTGAGACTGGTAAGGGCCCCAATCTGCAGCCGGTGCTGATCGAGTTGCCGCTCGTTACGCCTGCAATTCGAGACGCGTACGGAAACCCGCCTGCCAGTGCTTTCACCTTGGCGCCCGGACTGGTGAGGACTGACAGCAGAGGGTCCGTAAGACTTGCGAGCGCCGATTGGCGGCAGAAGCCGTTAGTTGATACGGGCTTTATGAGCGAGGCCAGCGATATGGCGGCGGCGATTGCTTGCGTTGAACTATGTCGTGAATTGGGCCGTCAGTCTGCGTTCGATGCAATCCGCGTGCGCGAGGTGGTGCCTGGGAAGCGACTTTCTCAAAAGCAAAGTAGAGATTTTGTCAGGCGCAGCACTACCAGTTACTTTCACCCCGCCGGCACCTGTCGGATGGGAGTGGATGAAAGAGCGGTTGTTGCACCGGATCTGCGAGTAAGGGGCGTGACGGGACTTCGCATCTGCGACTCGTCGGTCATGCCTACGATCACTACCGGTAATACAAATGCCCCGACCATCATGATCGCGGAGAAAGCGGCACAGATGCTGTTATCGGCTAGCTAAACCAGTTTGAGATAGAGGTAACTTCATGGATCTCGAGATCGATGGCAACTACGGCTTATTTATAAATAACGAGTTTATCGCAGGCACCAACGGAGAGATCCTGGAGGCCCGCAACCCTGCAACTGGTGAACTCCTCGCCACTTTAACCAAAGCCGACGCACATGACGTTGAGCGAGCCATTGATGCTGCTAGGCGAGCATTTCCAAAATGGTCGAAGACGCCCATTGAAGAGCGATCTGGAATGCTGAACGCGTTGGCAAATGCGCTGGAAGCAGATATGGCCAGGTCTGCCGCCATAGACACTGAGGAGATGGGCCGGCGCCTTTTCGAGACGAACTACGATCAGATTATAGCGATCAGCCATTATCGGTATTTTGCAGCGGCAGTGATGACGCATGAAGGCTTCGGTAGGCGTATCCCCGGCGGTCAATTCTTCGCTGTGAGAGAACCGCTAGGTGTTTGTGCTCAAATTGTGCCGTGGAACGTTCCGGCGATCATGGTGGCCTCAAAATTAGCTCCCGCGTTGGCTGCCGGAAATACAGTGGTCTTGAAGCCAGATGAGAACGCCTCAATCTCCACGCTGGAACTTTGCAAGAAGATCGCAAAAATATTCCCGGCCGGTGTAGTCAACGTGATAACTGGAGCGGGTGAGTCGACTGGTGCTGCGCTGATCAATCATCCTGGAGTTGACAAGATCTCTTTTACTGGCAGCACTGAAGTGGGCAGATTGATTGGTCGTGTTGCCGCGGATGCGTTATTGCCTGTGACACTGGAGCTCGGTGGCAAAAGCCCGAACATTGTGTTCCCGGATGTAACCGAAGTGGACGCACTGGCAGATAATATCGCGTTTGCGGCAATGTATTGCAATGGACAGTCCTGCCTTGCCGGGACTCGGTTGTTCCTTCATGAAGATATCTATGGGAAAGTCATGGATAAGCTTCTCGAGCGTCTGTCTCGCGCCGTTGTCGGCCCACCAACTGCGGAAGATACCACGATCAGTTGCCTAGTATCCGCCAAGCAAGGTGAACGTGTACTGGACTATATCAGAATAGGCCGAGAGGAAGGCGCTAAGCTCGTCTTCGGCGGTTCCAGGCGCGAGGTCCAAGGCTGTGAGGCTGGTTATTTCATCGAGCCTACAGTGTTCGAAGCGGATAATGGCATGCGCATTGCGCAGGAGGAAATATTTGGGCCAGTCCTGAGTGTTATGCGCTGGAGTGACTACGAGAGTATGATAGAGGAAGCTAATGACTCCCGCTATGGACTTGCTTCAGGGATTTATACGAACGATCTCAGTCTGGCACTGACTACCGCGGAACGTCTTCAAGCCGGCTCTGTCTGGATCAATCAGTATTTTAACCTGATGAATGGAACGCCGTTCGGTGGTTACAAGGAAAGCGGCTTGGGTCGTGAGTTTTGTCATGACACGCTCAATCACTACACACAGCTTAAGTCGATCACCATGGTTACGGGTCTTCCCGAGCCGTTCTACATTAAGTAGAGCCTTTGTACAAAACCCGCTGCGTCGGTATGCTCAGAGTTGGCCCACGGCGCGTTGCATCAGGTCAATTCCAGGGGATTTGCGTGACTTCTTGGCGATCATGTGTATTTCAATTGTTGGCTTTTCCTCCAGTGGTACGAAGCTGACATGCGAGGACCAACTCTTGGCGGCAACTGAGGGCGCAATGCACACGGCCATTCCGGCTGCGACATAGGCGAGAACTTCTGGTATCTGATCAGCAGAGTGCACGATTTTTGGAGTAAAGCCGTGTTTTTTGCAGATAGAAATTACTGTATCGAAGTGAGAGGGATATAGATGTCGTTCAAGTATCGCGAATCGCTCATTCTTTAAGTCTTTAAGCGCCAAGGTATCGGCGTTGGCCAGTGGGTGGGTTTTCGGCAGCGCGGCAACGAGCCTATCCGTGAAAAATGGCCATGCTGCCAGTCGTTCTCTCTGTATGCGTGATGTCATTCCAGAAATACCGAGATCGACACAACCTATGTCGATCCTATCAGCTATGACTGCCTCGAGTTGCTCGTCCGAGCGCATCTGTCGGAACTTAAAATCTACCAAGGGCGACTCTTTATGCGCGATGCATAAGGCCGGCGCCAATTCGTGCAACATGATTGCGCTCATGAACCCTATGGTTATGATTTCGCCTTGCCCTTGCTCGCTTCTTTGCGCGGCACTGACCGCCGCTTGGCTTTCGTAGATTGTGCTTTTCGCTCTGTTGAGGAATGCTTGACCCGCATGCGTCAGACGGACATTTCGGGTCGAACGGTCAAAAAGCGTTACACCTAGTTCATCCTCGAGGTTCTTGATCTGCCGTGTGAGCGGCGGCTGCGAAATAAACAGACGTTCGGCTGCTTTGGTAAACGAACCCTCTTCAGCAACAGCTATGAAGTACCGTAAATGACGCAGCTCCATCTATACCCTAAAAGATCGCTAAGTATACATCTATAGTATTTGAGTAATTATTTTGATGTCAAGATAATAGCTTATCGGTGTTGGGACAGTGACCCTAGGAGCATGCTGAAGTGAATGGAACAACATACGCAGTTTGTCGGCGTGGCCGGCTGAGCGGCATTGCGGAAACGCTATGAGTTATGTTTACCGCTCGTTCACCCGAGAACAAATAGATAAGCAATACGATGTCACTGCAAATATAGTTAACCGCGATGCATTGATTCGTCGTTTCGTGGACGACAGCAAACAGTATGCTTTCGAGAGTCCATGTGAGCTAGATGTTGCGTTCGGAGCTCATGTTGATGAACGAGCGGATATTTTTTATCCCAAAAAGTTGTTATCCCCTGCGCCGGTGGTCGTTTTTATTCACGGCGGCTACTGGCATAAATTTACAAAGCAGGAATGGAGCTTCATCGCTGCGTCTCTGTGCGAACGTGGTGCAATTGTCGTGGTGCCGACATACTCACTTTGCCCAAAAGTGTGTGTTTCCGAGATCTTGAGGCAGATGCAGCGATTCATCGCTTGGCTGCATGGATCCGTTCAAGCGCACGGAGGCGACCCGAGCCGATTATTTTTGTCTGGGCACTCTGCCGGCGGTTACATGGCCGTGTCGCTGTTGTTGACCGATTGGCAGCGGGAATATGGAATGCCAAACGACGTGATCAAGGGCGTGACGACCATTAGCGGCGTGTACGATTTGGAGCCGCTGCAGTACAGCTATCTGCAAAGCACATTGCATCTCGATAATCGAGAGTTATGTTTACTGTCTATGACAGAGCCGCTCCAGGTCTATCGCGGGCGGGGCGATATAAACTGTTTTGTTGGCAGCGGGGAGTCGTGCGAGTTTATTCGTCAGTCGAGAGAACTGTCAGAGCGCTGGTGGGCGCTGAACCATTCCGGCGTTTTTGAGGTGCTGCCGGGTAGAAACCATCTGGATATCCTTTTCGAGCTCAGCGAGCCTAACGGTCGAATTCTCGAAAAGTTGGTGGCTCAAATGGAGTTATAGCATCTGCTTCACGGGTTGGCGAATGCGTTTCAATGCGTCGCTGTACTTCACTACAAAGACTTAATTGGTTGACAGTAATGAGTGAGCAATTACCAACTGCTGATAATTTTGCGCGCCGAAATCTCCCTCCAGAGAATCTCTGGCCAGACATCATTAATTTGGATCGCTTTGGCTATCCCGAGCGGCTCAACTGTGTGGCCGCACTGCTGGATAGTGCCGTTGCCGAAGGACATGGCGAGCGTCTATGCCTGCGCTCCGAGGACATCGGATGGTCCTATGCCGAGACGCAGGCGCAAGTTAACCGTATAGCCAATTTTCTGGTTAATGAATTGGAGCTACTCCCCGGAGAGCGTGTCATGCTCGGAGGACCCAACTCACCGATGTTGGCCGCATGCTGGCTCGCTGTTGTCAAAGCCGGAGGCATCGCGGTGGCCACCATGGCATTGTTGCGCTCCGGCGAGCTGACCACCATCGCGGAGAAAGCACAGGTGCGCCTTGCGCTTTGCGATGCCGGTGTCGCTGATGCGTACTCTGCGGCAGCCGATGAGGCCAGTTCTCTGCGAATCGTGGTCACCTTCAACGGTGGTGAGCTCAATGAGGCGATGGAGCAACAATCCCCGCATTTTCACCCGGTGGATACGGCCGCTGATGATGTGTGCCTGATCGCATTCACCTCAGGTACCACTGGCAATCCCAAGGGCTGTATACATTTTCACCGTGATATCATGACCATATGCGCGACCGTTGGGCGCGACCTGTTGAAAGTGACACCCGATGACATGGTCATTGGCTCTCCTCCACTGGCGTTTACCTTTGGTCTCGGCGGGTTGTTGCTATTTCCCCTCTACGCCCGGGCCACGGCGATCATGCTGGAAAAACCATCGCCGGCGAACCTGGCCGAAGCCATCCGCAGCTTCAAGGCCACGGTTTGCTTCACTGCCCCAACAGCATACCGGGCCATGTTGCTGGAAAAAGACAAGTACGACTTCAGCTCGCTGCGCGTGACAGTTTCCGCCGGCGAGGCACTGCCAAAAGCGATCTATGATGGCTGGCTGGATGCTACTGGCATCCGCATGGTCGACGGTATCGGTGCCACGGAACTTTTGCATATATTCATATCTGCTGCTGGAGATGAGATCCGCCCTGGTGCGATTGGAAGACCCCTGCCCTCATGGGAAGCGCGCATCGTGGACGCGCATGGTAAAGATCTTCCCGATGGTGAGGTAGGTGGCCTGCTGGTGCGTGGTCCAGTCGGTTGTCGCTACCTGGACGACCCGCGTCAAGCCAACTACATCGTGGGCGGTTGGAATAGTACAGGCGATGCTTTCATGCGTGACGCAGATGGGTATTACTGGTTTCAGTCACGAGCCGACGACTTGATCATCTCCTCTGGTTATAACATTGCTGCGCCAGAGGTTGAGGGCGCGTTGCTGAGGCATGCAGCGGTCGCCGAAACAGCCGTTGTTGGGATTCCTGATGTCGAGCGCGGATCTGTTGTCAAGGCGTTCGTCGTTGTCACACCGGGTGTCTCAAGCGATGAAACTCTCGTGGCGTCCATTCAGGCTCATGTCAAGGAGATCATTGCGCCCTACAAATACCCGCGAGTGATCGAATTTGTCGATGCCTTGCCTAAAACAGATACTGGTAAAATACAAAGATATAAGTTGCGTGACCAGTAGTGTTGCGGCGTTTCAACAACCTATTGAGGCCTAGCTGGTGGCGGACGTCTGCAGAGTGGGATACTAGGAGCATGCCACACCGTCGAAATCCCCTGGGCAGAACCTGGCAGTGGCTTCACGGTTCTGTTTGAGGCACTGGTGCTCGATAGGCTAAAGACCGCCTGACCGCCAGCCTCGCTAGCTTCTACGAGCAGCTTGATAATGACTAGGTCAACTGCATCTAAGTGGCCTATACGCACATGTGGCTCGCCTACATCTGACCAACACGAGTTGGCACCAACGGCTGGTTCTCACCTCGATGCGACAATCCAGCCTGAAAACGGCTCGTGCCTATGCGATAAAAGAGTTCGTGGCGGCGCCCTGTGGCTGATGCGCTACGCATGGCGATCTGACAGCGGTACCGAAGGCGGTATTGCTATATGGATCAGCTTCAGCATTCATATATCACCTATGGAATTTTCGGCCCGTCAGAGGAGTTCAGTTGTTTCATACCATAAGCTTCTTCTCTTATGCGAGGACAGAAGTAAGGTGGGTAGGGGGCAACGTTTTTGGGGTAGCCGGGTGTATATCAACTCCTCAGAGTTGTATTCTTGCGGCGTCCCCGGACAATGATCTTCACACCCGGGATCGCATGGATTGTATTATAGGTCTTATGAGGCACCCGGTGAGCACCCAAGATTTCACGGAGGCTTCTTTATACGGTTAGCGATTTGCGATGAATGATTGCCACAAACCGGATTTTCAGAGCGTCTAAAGGGAGTGAGAATTATGGTGTCAGCAATATTATTGATGACAGTAACACGTGGTACGGTTGCCCAGCTCGGTAGTGACCTCGCCGGCATTCCCGGAGTTACGGAGGTGTTCTCGGTCGCGGGTCGCTATGATCTGGCAGTCTTAATTCGGGTTAAATCTCCTGATGACCTTGCAGAATTGGTGACTGGTACGATTGCTAAGTTTGACCAGATTACTTCCACCGAGACTCTGATCGCCTTTAAGGTGTATTCACGACATGATCTCGAGGCAATGTTCAGCATTGGCGATGATTAGGCGGGCTCCTGCTGTTGAACACCATCCAAAATTGCCCCACTGGGTCAATATTGGAAGGTAAACAACACTGGGTAGATCAATTCCTAAATCGACTCTTTTGCAAATGTGGGCCGCTACAACAGTATTTCTGTGATGGCATCCCCTCCCCGAGGGGTGTCGCACTGGCACATATAAGGTATTGCAGGATCAAGTTAGCGATACATTTTAGATACATCTGCCCGATGCGGGTGTCGACGCATCGTTAAACGCTAAAGATATAGAGGGAAAAACTGAGTGTTTTAAGGGATGGTGCCCAGGAGAGGACTTGAACCTCCACGCCCTTTCGAGCACTAGCACCTGAAGCTAGCGTGTCTACCAATTTCACCACCTGGGCATCGTGTAATCGCAGCGGATTACCCGAGGGCGCGCACTTTACTTTTCCGCAGCAGCTTTGTCAATCCTCGCGTATACTGTGGCCAGTCAGAATTTTGACAACGTTTAATCAAGACAGGAAGCCCTGATACCTATGGCCAAAAAAGGCAAGATTGCCGACCCTCACGCCGAGCGCGAAGCCGCTCGCTACGACAACCCGATCCCCAGCCGCGAAGCCATTCTCGACCTGCTAACCGCAGCGGATAAGCCGCTCAGCCATGCGCACATTGCCCGCGATCTCGAGTTACACGACGACGAGCCGGTAGAGGCGCTGCGCAAGCGGCTGCGCGCCATGGAGCGCGATGGTCAGCTGATGGTCAACCGACGCGGTGCCTATGGCCTGGTGGACAAGCTGAACCTGCTGCGCTGCCGTGTGCAGGGCCACCGCGACGGCTACGGCTTCGCGATTCCAGTAGAGGAAGGCGATGACGTCTATCTCAGCTCGCGCCAGATGCAGTTTGTGTTCGACGGCGATGAAGTGTTGGTGGGCATAATTGGCCTGGATCGCCGCGGCCGGCCGGAAGGGCGTGTTGTGGAGGTGCTGCATCGTGGCACCACGCGGATTGTTGGCCGCTATGAAGAAGAGAGCGACATCGGTTTTGTGGTGCCGGATAACAGCCGCGTCAACCACCGCGTCTTGATCCCGCCGAAACTCAAGGGTGGCGCTAAATCTGGGCAAATCGTGACTGCAGAGATCACCGATTACCCAACGCGCAATCTGGGTGCGAAAGGCCAGATTGTTGAAGTGCTGGGTGATCATCTCGACCCCGGCCTGGAGATCGACGTCGCCATCCGCTCCCACGGCATTCCACACGAGTGGCCTGAAGCGGTGCTGCGTGAGGCCGGTTCTCTGGAAGCTGAGCCCCGGGAGGAAGACAAGAAGTACCGTGCGGATTTGCGCGGCCTTGGGTTTGTGACCATTGACGGCGAAGACGCGCGTGACTTTGATGATGCCGTGTATTGCGAAAAGCGTCTGCGCGGCTGGCGCCTGTGGGTGGCCATTGCCGATGTGTCACATTACGTGAGTCCGGGTTCTGCGCTCGATGAGGAAGCGGCGTTGCGCGGCAACTCGGTGTACTTCCCCGCGCAAGTGGTGCCGATGCTACCGGAGGCCTTATCCAATGGCCTGTGCTCACTGAAGCCACAGGTTGACCGCCTGGCCATGGTCTGTGAAATGGAGCTGAGCGGTGCGGGCAAGCTGACGGGCTTCCGGTTTTTTGAGGCCGTTATTCATTCCCATGCGCGGCTCACCTACACGCAGGTTGGCCAGGCGCTGGAGGCGGGTAGTCACCCGGAGATAGATAAGGGCGTGATCAAGGACCTGAAGCGCCTGCAGTCTTTGTACAAAGTCCTGCGCAAGGCCCGCGACGAGCGCGGGGCTATCGACTTTGAAACCATCGAAACACGCATAGTCTTTAACGAACAGCGCAAGATCGATGCGATTGTGCCGGTGGTGCGCAACGATGCACACAAGCTGATCGAAGAGTGCATGCTGTGCGCGAACGTAGCGGCAGCGCGCTTCTATGAGGAGCACGAGCTACCCGTGTTGTATCGCGTCCACGAAGGCCCCACGCCGGAAAAGCTCGAAAACTTGCGCGGTTTTTTGGGCGAGCTGGGGCTGGAGCTGCGTGGCGGTGAGAAACCCACCCCGGCGCACTACGGCGAGTTGTTGTCCGCCGTGCAGGAGCGTGACGATGTCAATGTGATTCAGACCATGCTGCTGCGCTCTTTGCGGCAGGCTGTCTACACGCCGGAGAATGAAGGTCACTTTGGCCTCCACTATCCGGCGTATGCGCACTTTACCTCCCCCATCCGGCGCTACGCAGACCTGCTGGTGCACCGGGGCATTCGGCATGTTATCCGCTCTAAGGGGCGTACGAAAACGGTACAGCGCCAGCGTGGTGCGCCGGAAATTCCGCGAGAGGCAATCTTCCCCTATACCGAGCGCGACATGGCGGCCCAGGGGCTGCATTGCTCGATGACAGAGCGCCGCGCCGATGACGCAACACGCGATGTGGAATCCTGGCTGAAATGTGAATTCCTGCAAGAGCACGTTGGCGACGAATTCGAAGGTGTGATTGCGGCGGTCACCTCCTTCGGTCTTTTTGTGGAGCTGCAGCCCATCTATATAGAAGGGCTAGTGCATATCAGTGCCTTGCCGGGAGATTACTACAGCTTTGATGCCGCCAAGCAGCGGTTGGTGGGCGAGCGTAGCGGCCGCAGCTATCGGCTGGGTGGCCGGGTGCGGGTGCAGGTCGCGCGGGTGGATCTCGACGACAAGAAGATCGACCTTGAGTTGATCGATGCTGCTCCTGCGGCGAACAACCCGAAGGCTAACAAGCCGCGCAAACGCAAGTCGGAAGCGGCTTCTGCGGCCACCGGCAAAAGAACGGCCGCCGGCAAGGCAAAGTCTGGAGCCGCTGCCAAGTCGGATACCAAAACAGCGGGCGGTAAGGCCCGTGGCTCAAAGGCGGGGGGTTCCAAGGCCGATGGCGCCAAAGCAAATGGTGCTAAAGCAGACGCTGCCAAGTCGAGCGGGAGAAAAGACGCTGATGCCAAGCCGGCGGGTAAATCCCGCCGTCGTCGCCGTTAGGTCGCCCGGTGAATTATATTTTCGGTATTCACTCGGTGGACGGGCTGCTGCGCCGTAAGCCTACCGCCATTCGTGAGTTGGCGCTGCAGCAGGGCCGGTCAGACAAGCGCATTGCCGCGCTGGAGACACTGGCGCGTAACCAAGGCGTGATAGTCGTGCGGGAGCCGCGGGCTGCGCTCGACCAGCGCGTGACCGGCCGTCATCAGGGGGCCGTGGCGACGCTTGCAGACACCGCCCGTGGGGATGCTTCGGCGGGCGATAATCTGCTGGATGAAGTGGATTTACTGCAGCTGGTCGACAACAGCGAGCGGCCGGTGCTGTTACTGGTACTGGATGGGGTCACGGACCCGCATAACCTGGGCGCATGCCTGCGCAGTGCCGATGCGGCCGGCGTGGATGCCGTGGTGGTACCCAAGGACAAGTCGGCTGATCTTGGGCCTACGGTGAGCAAGGTGGCCTGCGGCGCGGCGGAGGCCGTGCCGTTTGTGCGGGTAACCAATATAGCGCGTACTCTGGAGGCCCTGAAGGCTCGCGGAGTGTGGGTTTATGGCACCGCTGGAGAAGCCGAAGCAACCGTGTACGACATGGATCTGCGTGGCTCGCTGGCACTGGTGATGGGGGCCGAAGGGGCCGGCATGCGGCGCCTGACTCGTGAGCTGTGCGATCATCTGGTCAAGCTGCCCATGGCTGGCTCGGTGAGCAGCCTGAATGTGTCGGTGGCTACCGGGATTTGCCTGTTTGAGGCGGTGCGTCAGCGCCGTTCTTGAGTGCTGATATTGGTGCTTGCTGCGCCCCAATAAAGCTTATACAATCCGCGGCCTGAATTTTGCCCGGCTGTTTCGTGCAGCCGATCCTCCTTGCTACACCGCATTAGTGGGTAGCATTCACCCGTAAGGAGCCACTATGCGTCATTACGAAGTTGTATTTATGGTCCACCCGGACCAGTCAGAACAAGTGCCCGGCATGATCGAGCGCTACTCCAATACCATCCAGAAAGACGGCGGCAGTGTGCACCGTCTGGAAGACTGGGGGCGTCGTCAGTTGGCCTACCCCATCAACAAAATTCACAAGGCACACTATGTGCTGATGAATGTTGAAGCTTCCAACGAAGCGATGGAAGAACTCACCACCACGTTCCGTTTTAACGATGCCGTGCTGCGTAACCTGGTTATTCGCCGCGACGACGCCGTCACTGATGAATCGTTCATCATGAAGGCCGAGAAAGAAAGCCGCGAGCGTAAAACCCGTTACGAGGAACGTCAATCTGCCGATGCAGAGCGCGCAAGCACTCCCAGCAGTGACGATTCAGCAGACAAGGACGATGACGAGTCTGGCGAATAAGCCGATTTGTTCGTGATAACGTTTATCAAGGTTTACGAGGAGTAGCACCATGGCACGTTTTTTCCGTCGCCGTAAGTTTTGTCGCTTCACTGCCGAAGGCACGAAGGAAATCGACTATAAAGATCTGGAAACGCTGAAGGCGTATGTTTCCGAAACAGGCAAAATTGTTCCTAGCCGTATCACGGGCACCAAGGCCCGGTATCAGCGTCAGCTGTCTACCGCCGTCAAGCGCGCACGTTTTCTGGCTTTGTTGCCCTACTCGGATTCCCACAAGTAAGGAATCCCTGAGGGCGATAGCGGTAAGCAATCGCCCTATTGCGGGAGGCTCCGTTTGAAAGGCCTGGCGAGTTTCATTATGCGCGGCCGGTTGCAGGCGCTGCTGATAGCAGTCGCCGGCTCCGGTAGTCTGCTGTTTTGCTGGATCAGCGCAGCGGCAATCGCCCTTGTGACTCTGCGCCAAGGCGCGGCTTCGGGCGGCGGCTTGCTGTTTTGGGCGGTGCTCCCTGCCGGCGCCCTGATGTTCGTGCTGGGGGATAGTGGCCCCTTCGCTCTGCTGGTGGGGGCCACCTCGCTCGCCGTCGTGTTGCGGTTGACGGCAAGCATGTCGCTGGCACTGTTGGCCAGTGTCCCCGTCGGCCTGTTGACGGGTGCGGGTGTAGCGCTGTTTGGGGGCGATTTACTGGCTCAAATGACGGCGTTCTTTGACCAGTTCCTGGCCAGCCTGGAGCAGCAAATGGCTGCCGCAGAAGGAGCCGCAGCAGCAGGAAGTGCCGTTGTCACGCTGCCCAGGCCGACGGCGCTGCAGATAGCGGGAATGTTGGGTGCGGCCAACGCCATGCTCAGCGTGCTGTGCCTGATGCTGGCTCGTTGGTGGCAGGCTACACTGTACAACCCGGGCGGGTTTGGCGGCGAGGTTCGTGCGCTGTACTACCCGCCTGTGGTGAGTACGTTGTTGGTACTGTTTGCGGTGGGCCTGGCCAGCCTTGGGGCTGAGATGCGCCCTTGGGCAGCCGTTTGCGCTGTGCCGTTGACCGCAGCAGGCCTGGCCTTGGCCCATGCCAGGGTCGCGGAACGGGGCAGCGGTGCGGGTTTACTCGTAGCGCTGTACCTTGGCTGGTTGCTGGTGGATATGGTGAAGCTGCTGGTCGTATTGTTGGCAGTGGTCGACAGCTGGTGGGGCTTTCGTCAGCGGTGGGCAGCAGCAGCAGCGGGTAAAACGATTAGCCGGCGTGACGACGAAAGCGATCACGACGGTCGGGATTAAGAATTTACACATAAGGGGCTTGTTCCCCGAGAAGAGGAAACTGAGATGGAAGTCATTCTGCTGGAAAATATCGGCAACCTGGGTGGCCTGGGTGACAAAGTGGACGTGAAGGCCGGCTATGGCCGCAACTTCCTGGTACCCCACGGCAAAGCGGTTCCCGCCACTCGTGCTAACCTCGCCGAGTTTGAAGCACGTCGTGCGGATCTCGAGGCCGCTGCTGCCGCCGCCTTGGCTGCGGCTGAGACGCGCGCCGAGGCCATCAACGCACTGCAGCCAGTGACTATCGGCGCCAACGCTGGCGAAGAAGGCAAGCTGTTTGGCTCCGTCGGCACCCGCGACATCGCCGAAGCAGTGACTGCTGCCGGCTGCGAAGTCGACAAGTCTGAAGTACGTCTGCCGCAAGGCGCGCTGCGTGAACTCGGCGAGTTCGAAGTGGATATTCAGGTGCACGGTGACGTCACCGCGACCGTCGTCATTGCGGTCGTTGCTGAATAAGCACTGCTGTGCTCCGGCCTTGGCCGGGGTGAATTCAGCCGTTTTGCTGCGCCCCCGGCGAAAAATCCGGGTGCGCGGTTTTGCTTGCTGGCTAAAATCCGCTAATCTGTCCGGCCGTTGTGGCCGCAGTCCCCTGTCATGTCCGAGACCGACTACCCCGAGATGATCGCTGAACCGCCTTTTACCGGCGGAGGGCGTAGCTTCGACCGGGATCTGGCGCGAATCAAGATGCAACCCCACTCCATCGAGGCGGAGCAATCCGTGTTGGGCGGCTTGCTGCTGTCGGCGGACGGCTGGGATGCGGTCGCTGAAACGGTGACTGCGGACGATTTCTACCGCCCCGATCACCGCCTTATCTTCCGCCAGGTGGCTCGGTTGGCCGAAGCCACCCAACCCATCGACGTCATTACCGTGGCCGACCGCCTGACCGCGAATGGCGAGCTCGACGCCGCGGGTGGGCTTAGCTATTTGGCAGAGTTAGCCAGCAACACGCCCAGTGCCTCCAATATTCGCGCCTATGCAGAGGTGGTCAACGAGCGTGCCAGCCTGCGTAAGTTGATTGAGGCTGCGCAAACGATCGCGGACAGTGGCTTCAGCCCTGAAGGGCGCAGCTCCAACGAGCTGATTGATGAGGCTGAGCGCCTGATCATGCAAATCTCGGAGCAGGGCCCAAAAGCGGGTGGCCCACGCGAAGTGAACCCGCTGCTGCAGTCAGCGTTGGCTCGTATCGAGGAGCTGTTCCACTCGGGCGGGGACATTACCGGCCTCGACACCGGCTTTATTGAGCTGAACCGCAAGACCTCCGGACTGCAGCCATCGGACCTGGTGATTGTGGCCGGCCGCCCGTCCATGGGTAAAACCAGCTTCGCCATGAACCTGGTAGAAAATGCCGTGCTCGGCCAAGCCAAGCCGGTGCTGGTGTTTAGCATGGAAATGCCCGCGGAGCAGCTGATCATCCGCATGCTCTCTTCCGTGGGGCGCATCGACCAAACCCGCATCCGTACCGGTAAGTTAGAGCAGGAGGACTGGCCCAAACTCAGCGCGGCGGTGTCCAAGCTTAAGGACATGCCCCTGTTCATTGATGACACGCCGGCGCTCACGCCCACAGAAGTGCGTAGCCGAGCGCGACGTATTGCCCGTGAGCATGGCCAGATCGGCATGATCATGGTCGACTATATTCAGTTGATGCAGGTGGCGGGTTCATCTGAGGGGCGCACGGCAGAAATTTCCGAAATTTCGCGGAGCCTGAAGGCGATCGCCAAAGAATTCAATTGCCCGATGGTGGCGCTATCGCAGTTAAACCGTGCGCTGGAGCAGCGTCCCAACAAGCGTCCCGTGAACTCCGACCTGCGTGAATCCGGCGCCATCGAGCAGGATGCCGATGTCATCATGTTTATCTACCGGGATGAAGTCTATAACGAGGATTCCCCGGATAAGGGCACCGCTGAAATTATCCTCGGCAAGCAGCGTAACGGCCCCATCGGGAGTTGCCGGTTGGCCTTTATTGGCCAGTTTACGCGCTTTGAAAACCTCGCGCGTGGGAATTACGACGAAGAGTAGGGCGTGGCGAAGCAACAGGCTCAGGTGCGCGGTGTCGCCCGTTCAATGATCGCTGCGCAGTCGATGCCACGCGGCAGTGCACCCATGTGGTGTTGCCCTTCGCTGGCCAGCCGCGAACGACAGAACGCTTCAGCCACTCCGTTGGGGGCATGTTGCAAAAGTAGCGAGGCCTGCAGTGCCCGCGCCATGCGGTCCACGATGTCCCGCGCACGGTATTCAAAGTCTTCCGGCGCCGTGAGATCTCGCTCCAAGCGCTGTATTTCCCGATCCAGTGCGGCATCGGCACCGTGTGCCTGGCTCAGTTCATCAAGGAATACCTCGACCACTTTGGGCGATTTTTGCAGGGCACGCAGCACGTCCAGGCACTGCACGTTGCCGCTCCCCTCCCAAATGGCGTTAATGGGCGCCTCCCGGTACAGGCGAGGCATCATGCTGTCCTCCATCACACCGCTGCCGCCAATGCACTCCATGGCTTCATAAGCGTGGTTGGGTGTGCGTTTGCAGATCCAGTATTTACCCACGGCAACACCCAGGCGTACAAACAACGCCTCGCGCTCATCGGCACTGCTATCCAGCGCCCGCGCCATACGCATACTGGTGACCAAGGCGGCTTCACTCTCAATGGCAAGGTCTGCCAGCACGTTTTGCATCAAGGGTTGTTCATTGAGCACGCGTCCAAAGGCCTGGCGAATGCTGCAGTGGTGCAGGGCCTGCGAGGCGGCCATACGCATCCCTGCGGCGGAGCCAATCATGCAGTCAAAGCGCGTCAGGCTGACCATTTCAACAATGGTGCGCACCCCACGGCCTTCCTCACCAAGTAGCCAGCCCAACGCGCCACGCAGCTCAATTTCGCTGGAGGCATTGGAGGCGTTGCTCAGTTTCTTTTTCAGGCGCAGTACCTGCAGCGGGTTTTTGCTGCCGTCCGGGCGCCAGCGTGGCACGAGGAAGCAGCTGGGCCCGGCCTCGGTTTGCGCCAGCACCAGAAAGGCGTCGCACATAGGCGCCGATAGAAAGAACTTGTGCCCGACTAATTCGTAGGGCTCACCGCTACCGCGAGTGCCCAGCGGGTAGGCTCGGGTGCTGTTACTGCGGACGTCCGAGCCGCCCTGTTTTTCGGTCATGCCCATGCCGATGGTCACGCCGTTCTTAAGGGAATCCGGGACGTTGCGAGGGTCGTATTCCCGGGCGGTGATGCGCGGCTCCCAAAGCGCCGCAATGCCCGGTGTGGTGCGAATCGACGGAATACAGGCAAAGGTCATGGTGATGGGACACCCGTGCCCCGCCTCCACTTGGCCATGCAGGTAGCAGTGGGCCGCGCGCGCCGCATGTGCACCGCTGCGCGGGTCACTCCAGGGCGACGCGTGCAGCCCGTTGCGTACCGCTGTGTCCATCAGTGTGTGATAAGCGGGGTGGTAGCTGACCAAATCCACACGGTTGCCAAAGCGGTCGTGGGTGTCGAATTCGGGGGTGTATTTATTGGCGGCAAAGCCCAGCTGCAGGTACTCAGCGCGGCCGACCTCTTGCCCAAAGGCTGTGAGGCTGTCATTAGCCCAGGCCGCCCCTTCGCGGCCCACGGCTTCCTGTAGTGCGCGGTCTTCGCGGTACAGGTTGTAATCCTGTAGCTCGCGGGACACGTTCTCCACCGTGTGGGTGTCAGCAAAGGCCGAGGGGTGTTTGGCTGAGGGCGATAAGGGTGGCATGCAGGGCTCCAACGCGGGGTGTGGCTAGCGTTGTGTTATATCAGCCTGAGAGGCTGGCTGCCAGCTGGCCTGCACGCTCTTCCAATGTTTTCCGCGAGGGCGTGTCACGTTGCTGTGTCAACTGCTCCTGCGCCAGAGTGAGCAAAGCGCGTGCGTCGGCTTGCCGGCCGGCTTGCAGCAGCAGGTCAACCATGTGCAGTTTCCAGCTGGCGCTGTCACGCAGCGCGGAACGCAGTGTTTCCTGGCGTGCGACCGCTGCTGCCGGCCTGCCGCTCGCCAGCTCCAAATTCAGCGCCTGACGTTGTAACTGGGGCACCATGCCAAGTTGCTGTAAACCTTGGTCGAGTACCGCAATAGCGTCTTCTGTGCGGCCGGCTTCCACCAGCATGTTGGCCGCCGCTACGAATAGCCCGGGGCTGGGGCGAGCACGCAGTTTGAAATAGGTTTGCAGGTCGGCCAGCGCGCTTGCGTGGTCGCCAGCGTCGCGCGAAATCATGGCCCGGTGACGAAAGCCCTGCGGATCATCCGGGAACTGTTCGACATGGTGGTTGGCCAAGGCCAGCGCTTCTTCCAAGTCGCCCTTGCCGTATTGCATGATGCTTTCGGCGAGATCCACGCGCCAGGGAGCGCCCA
>ERZ887849.70-NODE-70-length-96607-cov-12.350329_pt1 | contig 96607 bp, 85 predicted proteins | sample MGYA00521267_ERZ887849 | MGnify/ENA primary metagenome ERZ887849 (study PRJEB32303, sample SAMEA104408601) | aquatic metagenome | biome: Brackish water; feature: Pelagic; material: water | place: Baltic Sea | collected 2014-06-06T16:11:00 | depth 2,863 m ...
CCCGCGACCCCCGGCGTGACAGGCCGGTATTCTAACCAACTGAACTACCGCTCCGCAGCGGTATAAAAACTATGGCGTCCCCTAGGGGATTCGAACCCCTGTACCCACCGTGAAAGGGTGGTGTCCTAGGCCTCTAGACGAAGGGGACCCGGACTTCACTGAAAAATCTTCGCTGGTGGAGGTAAGCGGGATCGAACCGCTGACCTCTTGCATGCCATGCAAGCGCTCTCCCAGCTGAGCTATACCCCCCAGCACGCAAATGATACAACCGGCGGCATCTCTACTCTTAAAGAGTCGTCGCGCTTGGCACTGACGTATTATTGCGAAGAACGAAATTATGCATGATTTGTGGGCTGTTGGCAAATCGATCGTGTAATGGCTGTTGGCTTTGGTGCTACGGTCTGTTGCTAGTCGTGTGGGTCGTCACGAAAGGGTGAGTTCAAAGATGCCGTGTAAGCCGCATTACCCTCGCGCTCTTGGGCGAGGTAGTTTTCCACGGCTTCAAAAAAACCAGGGTGGGCCAGCCAGTGAGCTGATTGTGTTTGGACCGGCACAAAACCCCGTGCCATTTTGTGTTCACCTTGGGCACCGCCCTCGATGACATCAATGTTGTTTTCAATGGCCCACTGGATTGGCGTGTAATAGGCGACTTCAAAATGTAGGCAATCAACATAAGCCATCCCACCCCAATAGCGTCCATAAAGCTTGCGCTGGATTTTGCCAGTTACGGGGTCGGTTGTTTGGTCAAGAAGCAATAGAGCGCTTGCAACCGGCTGGCTTTCTTGGCTGGCAAGAATTAACAAACAGTGTGCCGGATCAATAGCAGTGAAGAATGCTGACGTGAGGTACGGTTTGTTGCCCCGCATCGCATACGTGTGGGCATAGCAGCGATAGAAAAATTGCCAGTCTTCAGGCGAAATTTGGTCGCCTGTTTTGGTAATCATCTCAACACCGGCTTGGCTGACTTTGCGGCGCTCAGCGCGAATTTTTTTACGTTTGGGTTGGGTAAGCGTCGCCAAAAACGCTTCAAACGATGGCCAGTTTGCATTGCGCCAGTGAAATTGGGTGTGGGTTCGAGCCAAGCAACCAGCATCGATTAAGGCTTGTTGATCGGCAGCTGTTGTGTAGAGTGCGTGCAGTGAAGACAGTTTGCTGGCTTGCGCCCATTGCATGAGGGCTTGCGCAGCGGTCACTCTGTGCGTATCGCTCGTCAGCAGGCGTGCGCCACTCACAGGCGTGAAAGGAACGCCACATAGCCACTTGGGGTAGTAATCGAGGCCATTGCGTTGGTAAGCATCTGCCCAAGCCCAATCAAAAACGAATTCGCCGTAAGAGTGACCCTTGACATATAAAGGCATCACCGCAATGACTTCTTTTTGGGTTGGCTTCTCGTCAGCTGAGGATTCGACAATTAAGTGTTGGGGTTGCCAGCCTGTTTTGGGGGTAACACAAGCCGTGGTTTCAAACGCTTTTAAAAAATGATGCGAGCACAGGTAACTGCCACCCGACTGGCCATTAAGCGCGTCCCAAGTGTGGGCATCAATGTCATCAATCTGGGTTAAAGCGCGGACGGAAATTGAGCAGGGCATGCCGGATCACAATGCGGTTAAGGCTGGCGACGACGTCGTCCTAACAAAGCCAAGATCAGTATGACGCAGGCCAACAACAGAACGGGGTAGTCACCCCATCGAACATAGGGAGTCAGGCCCGTCCTGCCTTGTATCTGCACGTCCAAATAGCCGGCTACCATGGCGGGCAAAATGGCAATGGTCTGACCAAATTCGTTGATGGCACCTGTCATGCCAGTGTTGGTTGATCGCAGCACAGGTCTTTGGGTCTCAATAGCCCTGAAACGCGCCATCTGCCAATGTTGACGTAAGGCCACGCTATCACCAAACCAGCCCAGATTGCTAAAGTTAGCCAAAATCGTGGCGCCTTGCCTGACGGCTGGTATTAACTCATGGCCGAACACGTCCTCATAACAAATGTTGGCCGCCACCCGTTGCTGGTTCACTGTAAATGAAGATTGATCGGTCTGGCCACGAGTAAAGTCGCCCAATGGGATTTGCATCAAATCAACGAACCACCTAAAACCCCAAGGCACAAACTCACCAAACGGCACCAAGTGTTGTTTGTCGTATCGATGTTTGGGATCGCCCGCAGCGAGTGGCTGCCAGGCCTGGCCCGGTTCCACGGAAATAACGCTGTTGGTGTATTCACGGTTGACCGCATCAAAAAGAGGCACACCCATCAAGATCGTGGCGTGATCTCGATCAGCTAAGTTAACCCACTGGCGCCAAATCGAAGGGTCAACTTGCTGCGCAAAACGGTTGATCACCGTCTCAGGCAACAGTATCAAGTTAGGAGTTATGGATGCTGGGCCAGTTGGTTTGATTGGATTGGCTCGGTCAGAGGATTCAGGTCGATGGCCAGCCAGACTGATGTGATGATCCATGGCTTGATCAAATAAAGCCTCATCGAACTTGGTGCCTTGATCAATGTTGCCTTGAACCAGCCGCACTGTTAGTGACTCACCTTGGGGTTGCGTGAAGGTGGTTTGTCCCAGAGATGCGCCGATGAACACCAGCACAATAGCGATGACCACGGCCACACCCCGCTTTGGGGTGAAAGCGATCTTGTTTTGTTGCGCCTCAGCAGCCAACGTGGCAGCCACCGCGCCACAGATCCAAGCGGTCACAAAGGTCGTGCCGTAGGCCCCGCCTACGATCGACCAACCGGCCAACCAGCCACTGGTTTGGCCGTAGGCGGTGTTTAGCCACGGGAACCCGGTGAAGAGGGTGCCACGAAGCCACTCTGCGAGCGTCCAAGCCGAGGCCCAGGTGCTGGCTTGCATCACAATAGCCAAGGGCGATAGGGCGTACTCAGAGGGGCGAGGAGAGATTTTTAACCAGTGAGCTAGTCCAGCAGCCAGCGCTGGGAAAAGGGCGAGGTAGGCCGTGAAAAGCATCAGGGCAAGGATTGCCAACACGATCGGCATTTCTCCGTAGACGTGCATGCTGATGGTTAACCAATAAAGCCCCACTGTAAAGCCAGCCCAGCCGAACACAAATCCCGTCCAAAGGCTTTGTTTGAGCGAGCTGGCCCCCCAGACTAGGTGAACAAACCCCGCTAGAATCAGAAACTGTAGCCAAGGTAGTGCATCGTCATTAATGGGGCCCGGTGCAAACGAGCCAGCATAGATGATGCCAAGTAAAACGGTCCACAAATAACGCTTTTGAAGCAAACCGCCTCGCTTCACTGTTCGCTTTGCGCCAGATTAGGTGTCAGTGGTGGCAGACGTCTAGCCCGTATCCAAAGGGCCCTGCGGGTATCGGCGCGAAGCACGTCAAACTGAAGGTTGTTCAGGTTGTGACGATCGCCACGTCGCGGAATACGACCAAGTTCGTGTGCCATCCAGCCCCCCACAGTGTCGTAGTCGCCGGGTGGCATCTCTTCACCAAGCACCTGAGACAGGGCATCGAGTTCGGTGGTCGCCAGAAGTCGCCACGTATTGTGCCCATCAGGGAAGATGGTTTGTTCGCTGTCATCAAACTCGTCTTCGATGGCGCCCACAATTTGTTCAAGAACGTCTTCTAAGGTGACCAGGCCCGTGATACCGCCATGCTCATCAATCACGATGGCAATGTGGTTGCGATGGCTTCGGAACTCTTGCAATAGAACGTTGACGCGTTTGGTTTCAGGGATAAAAACAGCAGGCCGCACCAAATCTCTCAAGTTTAGAGAGGGATTGAGCATGTGGCGCAACAAGTCTTTGGTCATGAAGGTCCCGATGATGTTGTCACGGGATTCTTCGAAGACTGGAAACCGAGAGTGAGCCATGGCCACGATCTTGGGTAAAAGAACGGCGACCGATTCATTGACGTCGAGCATGTCCATTCGGGCACGCGGCACCATGATGTCAGTCGCTGTTAAGTCTGAGACCGCTAGCGCACCTTTGAGCATGGTGTAGGCATTGGCGTCAATGAGCTCGCGCGTGCGCGCCGCTTCAAGGATTGTCAAAATACCTTCTCTATCCTCAGGTTCGCGACGAACCAAGGACAGCAAACGGTTGACGAAGGATTCTTTTGGTTTTTTGGTGTCGCCTGGCTCAGGGCCAGGCTCACTAGAGTAGGGTTCGGGCATGTTCCGCAGAACTAAGTTGAGATACTAATAGGATAACCGAAAGTTTGTGTCGTGCCGTTTCAGTGAGGGATTTTTTATTTTTGAAGCAATCAGATTATTTTTTTTCAGTCGCGTATGGGTCGGCAATTGAAAGTGAGGCCAAGATTCTGCGTTCTAAACCCTCCATGAGCTGAGCTTGCGCTGGTTTGATGTGGTCATGCCCGAGGGCGTGCAAGGTGCCGTGAATGACCAAATGAGCCGCATGATCTAAGTAAGTCTTGCCTTGAGCCCGTGCTTCGGCTTTCAAGACGGGTGTGCAAATGACGATATCAGCCAAAACGAGTTCGTCAGTGTCGAACTCGTTATAGTCAAAAGTCAGTACATTGGTTGGCTTGGATTTGGTGCGATAACCGAAATTAAGTCGTTGGCTTTCAACCGAACCGACCAAGCGCAGGGTCAGTTGCACGTTTTGAACTGACTCACTGGCACCGTAGGCCACAGCGCGCGCGATCCAACGCCGTAAACGCCAGCGTGGGAGCGATTTGGCTGAAATGGCGTACTGGACTGACAATGAGAGTTTGGGTGCACTGCGACCGCCTGCCACGCCTGGCAAGGGCAACACCATAACGTGTGGATTGTTTTTTTTAGGCTGCGGGCGGGCTGTGTTTTTCATAGGCATCAACGATTCGAGCCACCAGCGGGTGTCTGACCACATCGCGGCTGGTAAAGCGGGTGACGGCGATGCCTTGCACATCGGACAAGACTTCAAGCGCATTGGCCAAGCCACTGGGTTGATTCTTTGGCAGATCGACTTGCGTTGGGTCGCCGTTGACCACGGCTTTGCTGCCAAAGCCGATCCGAGTTAAGAACATTTTCATTTGCTCAGGCGTGGTGTTTTGTGCTTCATCTAAAATCACAAAAGCATTATTGAGCGTGCGACCGCGCATGTAAGCCAAAGGCGCGATCTCAATGGTTTGCTTTTCAAATAGGCGCTGCACTTTCTCAAAACCCATCAAATCGTAAAGCGCGTCGTAAAGTGGTCGTAGGTAGGGGTCGACTTTTTGTGCCAAATCACCTGGCAAAAAACCCAATCGTTCACCAGCTTCAACCGCGGGACGCGTCAAAATCAAACGCTGCACATTGTCTCTCTCGAGCGCATCAATAGCACAAGCCACGGCGAGCCACGTTTTACCGGTTCCCGCGGGTCCCGTGCCAAAGGTGATGTCGTGCTTGAGGATGTGTTCAATGTACTCACCTTGCCGTGGCGTGCGCGGCTTTAAGTCGGCACGGCGGGTGCGTAACTGATAAGGGTCAGCGCCGGCTGCGGTGATGATGCTTGAGCGCTGCGATTGCTCAGCGCGGGCTTGAACGATACCAAGCTGTATCTCATCAATTGACAACTCGCGCCGGCTGGCTTGTGTGTGAAATTGTTTGATAAGCGTCATGGCTTGATCGGCCTTGAGCCCGTTGATTTCAAATACAGCACCGCGATGGCCAATCGACACCGCCAAGGCTTGTGAGATCTGTCGCAAGTTTTCGTCAAGCGGACCACAGAGCTTAGCGAGTTGGTCGTTATCGCCATCAAGGGTGAAGCGCAGTGGCGATGTTGTCATGGGGTGCTCGGTACAAGATCAGTCTCGCGTGTGAGAATTGAACCACGCAAGCTATTGGTGTGTACCTCGTCAATCGTGACATCGACCAACTGGCCAATCAAACGTGGCGAGCCTTTGAAATTGACGATTCGATTGTTTTCAGTGCGCCCCATCATTTCAGTCGGGTCACGCCTTGATGGCCCTTCGACCAAAACGCGTTGTGGCTTTCCAACCATGGCATGGGCAATGGCAGTGGCCTGTGCATTGATCATGCTTTGAAGCCGATGCAGGCGCTTTAGTTTCAGCATATCGGGCACCTCGTCTGTTAAGTCAGCCGCGGGTGTCCCTGGTCGCTTGGAATACATAAAAGAAAACGACGTGTCGAAGCCAATTTCTTCAATCAATGCCATCGTCTTCTCAAAATCGGTATCTGTTTCGCCAGGGAAGCCGACGATAAAGTCAGACGACAAGGTGATGCCGGGTCGGGCTTGGCGTAAGCGGCGCACAATCGACTTGAACTCCAGCACGGTGTAGCCCCGTTTCATGGCTGCCAAAACGCGGTCACTGCCCGCCTGAACGGGTAGGTGTAAGAAAGACACGACCTTGGGGAAAGAGGCATAAGCATCAATTAAGCGCGAAGTCATTTCTTTGGGGTGCGAGGTGGTGTAGCGAATGCGCTCAATGCCAGGAATGTCGTGAACATACTCGAGCAGCATCGCAAAGTCTGCGATTTGATTAGTGCCCCCCATCTTGCCGAGATAGGCATTGACGTTTTGACCCAGCAAGGTCACTTCACGAACCCCTTGGTCGGCTAAGTCAGCCACCTCAGTTAAGACATCCTCAAAAGGGCGAGACACTTCTTCGCCTCGGGTGTAGGGCACAACACAGAAGCTACAGTATTTGCTACAGCCTTCCATGATCGAAACAAATGCTGCAGGACCGTCAACACGGGGTGGGGGTAGGGCATCAAATTTTTCGATTTCTGGAAAGCTGATATCTACTTGTGATTTACCCGTTTGTTGGCGCTTGGCAATCAGTTCAGGCAGCCGGTGAAGGGTTTGAGGGCCAAACACCACATCGACGTAGGGCGCACGTTTGACGATGGTGGCGCCTTCCTGACTGGCCACACAACCCCCAACGCCAATAACCAAGTTAGGGTTGGCTTTTTTTAGAGCCTTCACTCGACCGAGATCAGAGAAGACTTTGGATTGGGCTTTTTCGCGTACAGAACACGTATTAAAAAGGATCACATCGGCAAGAGCAGGGTCTTGGGTCAGCTCAACAGGTTCTGCCACGCCCAAAATATCGAGCATCTTGTCAGAGTCATACTCGTTCATCTGGCACCCGAAGGTGCGGATGAAAACTTTCTTTACATTTTCTGTCATAGCCTTTCGCCGTAACGGGTTTAGATCCCGGGGGCGCCTTTTAAGCGGGTCAGTCGGGTGAAGCGCAACGCGCCAATTATTCGGTGTAAACCTCTTCGACTTCATCGTCTTTCTTGACGGGCTTGACCAAGTCTTCTCGCTTAACACCGAGCCACAGGGCAATCGAAGCGGCAACAAAGATCGATGAGTAAATGCCAAACCAGATACCAATGGTGAGCGCCAGAGCAAAATAATGCAATGTGGGGCCACCAAAAATCAGCATGGATAAAACCATGATCTGCGTTGAGCCGTGGGTGATGATGGTGCGTGACATGGTTTGTGTGATGGCGCCATCGATAACATCACGGACCTCGACGTTGCGTAATCGGCGGAAGTTTTCACGAATTCGGTCCATGATAACCACCGACTCGTTCACGGAGTAGCCCAAAACAGCCAATACGCCTGCCAAAACGGCCAGTGAGAACTCCCACTGAAACGCAGCAAAGAAACCTAAGATGATCACCACGTCGTGCAAGTTAGCCACCACGCCAGCGATTGCAAACTTCCATTCGAAGCGAACGGCCAAGTAAATCACAATACCGATAATCACAAAAAGAAGCGCAAGCAGCCCGTTTTCAATCAATTCTCGACCGATTTGGGGGCCAACAAACTCAACGCGTTGCAACACCACATTAGGCTCTGATGCGCTCAACGCCGCCATCAGCACGACGCTTTGGTCGGCCGAAGACTGCCCCTCAGCCAGCGGCAGCCGAATCAAAACGTCGCGTGAAGTCCCGAAGTTCTGTACTTGAAAATCGGTGTAGCCCAGTGATTGGATCTGTCCTCGGATTTCGACTAATGGTGCTGTTTCTGGGTAGGCCAGCTCAATGACTGTGCCTCCAGTAAACTCAATGGACAGATTGAAGCCACGAACTGCGATGAATGCGACAGCGGCCACAAAAAATATCAAGCTAAACATGTTCAGCGCCAGGGCGTGGCGCATGAACGGAATGGTGCGGGAGATGCGGAAGAATTCCATGATTTATTGATCCTTCGGTTGCCAGATCGTACCGATCGACAAGCCCTTGAGTTTCTTACGGCCACCATGAGATAGGTTGACCATTGATCGCACCACAACCACCGCAGAGAACATTGAAGTCAGGATGCCTAAGCAATGAACCACCGCAAAACCCCGAACCGGTCCCGTGCCAAATATCAAAAGCGCAATGCCCACAATCAGAGTCGTTAAGTTAGAGTCAAGAATCGTTCCCCAAGCGCGCTCAAAACCAATTTGAATAGCAGCCTGTGGTGATTCGCCACGGCGAAGTTCTTCTCTTATTCGTTCATTAATCAGCACGTTGGCATCAATGGCCATGCCGATGGTGAGTGCAATCGCAGCGATGCCTGGCAAAGTTAACGTGGCTTGCAACATGGACAGCAATGACATCAACAAAAAGACGTTGATGGTCAGACCAATAGACGAGAACAAACCAAAGGTGCGGTAGTACACAACCATGAAGACAGCCACGGCCACAAAGCCCCAGAGTGTGGCATTGAAACCCTTGGCGATGTTTTCCGCGCCAAGGCTTGGGCCAATGGTGCGCTCTTCAATGATCGTCATCGGTGCAGCGAGTGAGCCGGCACGCAGTAATAGAGAAATATCAGCGGCGTCTTCAGCCGACATGCTGCCAGAAATCTGAACTTGACCACCGGGTATTTCGCTTCGAATCACCGGTGCTGTGACCACCTCGCCCCGGCCTTTTTCAAACAACAAAATCGCCATTCGATTACCGATGTTGTCACGAGTCACGTCTCTAAAAATCCGTGCACCCTTGCTGTCAAGCGTTAAATGCACAGCGGGTTGTTGGTTTTGAGAGTCGCGCCCGGCTTGAGCATCTTGCAGGTTTTCACCGGTCAGGATGACTTGCCGGCGCAAGAGTAGTGGGCGTCCATCAGAGTCTTCATAGCGTTCAAGCCCAAATGGCACGGAACCGGCAGCTAACGCAGAGGATGCGGCTGGCGAGTCATCGACCATTCGAATTTCGAGAGTGGCTGTACGACCCAGAATTTCTTTGGCTCGAGCCACGTCTTGCACGCCTGGCAACTGAACAACGATTCGGTCAGCGCCTTGTTGTTGGATCACGGGTTCTGCCACACCGAGCTCGTTAATTCGGTTGTGCAACGTGATGATGTTTTGTCTGAGCGCGCCGTTTTGAACAGCGGCAATGGCGGCATTACTGAGCGTACCGGTGATCTGAGGCATGCCGCTACGAATGCCCTCGCTGGTGCCTTCTAAAAAGCTCATGTCGTTGTAGCGAGTGCGCAGCAAAGCGAGACCCCGGCTGCGAGCCTGCTCGTCGGCGAAGACGGCCACCACTGACATATCCGCGCGTTCAACGCTCGGCGCGGCAATGCGCTGCTCGCGAAACGCCGCGCGAATATCTGTCGAGAGCGAGTCGTAACGAGCCGTCAGTGCCCCTTGCATGTCAACTTGCAGCAAGAAGTGGACCCCACCTCTTAAATCTAGCCCCAAGTACATGGGACCGGCGCCAATGGCAGTCAGCCAAGCCGGTGATGCAGGCAGCAAGTTCAGCGCAACGGTATAAGTCGGATCAGCAGGATCAGGGTTCAACGCCCGTTCGATGATGTCACGCGCTTTGAGTTGCTCGTCGGTCGAAGCGAAGCGAAAACGCACCGTACCCACTGGGCCATTACGCTCAAAATTTGAGCCCGTGGTGACCATGGCAGCTTGATCAAGAATCGTCTGCACGCGATTGAGCATGTCAGGGTCGATCTTGGTTGTGGATTTGGCGCTCGACACCTGGACCGCGGGTGATTCGCCATAGAAGTTCGGAAGAGTGTAGAGAAAACCGACCACTAGAGCGACCAACACGGTCAGATACTTCCACAAGGGGTAACGATTCATGGGCGCAACACTTATTGAAAAGCTGATGGCCGGTTTAAACCGGCCAATCCAGCGTTAGAGATTGGCAAACAGACGTTATATCTGTTTCATGGTGCCCTTAGGCAACACCGTTTGAACAGCGGTTCTCTGTAAGAGAATTTCCACTGGCTTTTCGGCCAATGCGGTGACTTCAACGCCAATGTAAGCATCAGTGACTTTGGTCACTTTGCCCAACATACCACCGGCGGTGATGACCTCATCACCTTTGGCTAGTGCAGCCACGAGGTTTTTGTGTTCCTTTTGTCTCTTCATCTGAGGGCGAATCATCAGGAAGTACAAAATCACAAACATCAAGACAATGGGTAGCAGGCCCGTCAAAGAACTCATATCACCACCCGCTTGCGCGACGAGAACGCCGGCTATTTCGTGCAAAGACATTTAAGCCTCCTGTTAAAAATCTTTTAATATCAATGTACCCAACCCATTATTGTAGCGACTTGGCCGCTCGGCGACTGAGAAATTGCTTTTTCCACGTTTCAAAGACACCGAGCCCTATGGCATCTCGCATCTGAGACATCAGATTTAGATAAAAATGCAGGTTGTGTACTGTATTTAAACGTGCGCCTGTGATCTCGTTTGCCCGCTGCAAGTGGTGCAAGTAGGCCCGGGAAAAGTGGCGGCAGGTGTGGCACTGACATTCAGGGTCTAACGCACGGGTGTCGTCACGGTATTGGGCGTTGCGAATTTTGATATCCCCGTTTTGGGTAAATAGCCAGCCGTTACGGGCATTTCGGGTCGGCATCACGCAATCGAACATGTCAATCCCGTGACTAACCCCTTGCACCAAATCCTCCGGCGTGCCAACACCCATTAGGTAGCGCGGGGTGTTGACAGGTAGTTGGGGTGCCGTGTGCGCCAGTATCCGGAGCATGTCCTCCTTGGGTTCACCCACCGAAAGGCCCCCAATGGCATAGCCATGAAAACCGATCTGCGTTAGTGCTTGCAGCGACTCGTCTCGTAGGTCTTCGAACATGCCCCCCTGAACAATGCCGAAAAGGGCATTCTTGTTGCCAGCCTCTTCGAAAGCTGACTTAGATCGCTGTGCCCAACGTGTCGACATGTGCATGGACGCAGCTGCTTGTTCGTGAGTGGCCACATCGTTGCCGATTTTGTACGGGGTGCACTCATCAAACACCATCACCACATCACTATTTAAAGAGGTTTGGATCTGCATGGAAAGCTCAGGCGTTAAAAATAGCTTTGAACCATCGATGGGCGAAGCAAACTTAACGCCTTCTTCAGTGATCTTGCGCATCCCCTGCAAACTAAAAACCTGAAACCCGCCAGAATCGGTCAGGATAGGTTTTTGCCAGCCCATGAATTCGTGCAAACCCCCATGTTTCTCGATTATTGCCGTGCCAGGCCTGAGCCAAAGATGAAACGTATTGCCCAACACAATCTGTGCGCCGACCTCAGTCAGCTCGTGAGGCATCATGGCTTTGACACTGCCGTAGGTGCCGACCGGCATAAAAATAGGCGTTTGCACCTCGCCGTGGGAAAGTTTCAAGCGCCCCTGTCGTGCCTGGCCGTCGGTTTTGAGTAACTCAAACTGCATTTGATTGACCCTTTTCCAAAAACATCGCATCGCCATAGCTAAAAAAGCGATAGCGCTGCTCAACCGCATGAAGATAAGCGGATTTCATGGGTGCCATGCCAATGAAAGCCGCCACCAGCATCAACAGCGTCGATTGGGGCAAGTGAAAGTTCGTCACCATGGCGTCAACGGTGTGCCATTGGTAGCCGGGTGTGATGAAAAGCGCTGTGTCACGGCTCGTGGCTGTTAATTTGCCCTGATGCTCCTGGCAGGCTGCCTCCAGCGCTCGCACGCTGGTGGTACCAACGGCGATGACGCGACCGCCTTTTTCTTTGGTTTTATTGACGGCCTGGACAGTGGCCTGCGAAATGTTGTACCACTCGCTGTGCATCTGATGCTTGGAAAGATCGTTGTTGCGCACGGGTTGAAAAGTACCCGCGCCCACGTGCAGTGTCACAAACGCTTGAGAGACGCCTTTTTTAGAAATCCGTTGCAACAATTCCTCATCGAAATGTAATCCAGCCGTGGGTGCGGCGACCGCGCCAGGATGTTTGGCGTAAACGGTCTGGTAGCGCTGTTCGTCACTAACCTCATCAGCATGTTCGATGTATGGGGGCAGTGGCACGTGCCCATGGCGATCGAGCTGTTCAAGTACAGGCTCGGCAAACGTCAACAAAAACAAATCGTTGTTTCGCTCGCCTACCAGCACTTCAAAAGCATCGGCCAAACGCAGCCGGCTGCCTGCTTTGGGCGACTTGCTGGCTTTGATATGAGCGAGCGCTTGGTTGCTGCCGATGATGCGTTCTATCAAAACCTCAACCTTACCGCCACTGTCTTTTTGACCGAAAAGGCGGGCTTTTATGACTCGTGTGTCGTTAAATACCAGTAAATCATTGGGATTTAGTAGATCGATCAAACCCGCAAACTGACGATCAAATAGCTGGGCATTCGCATCAACGTGTAGTAGGCGACTGCCTGTTCGCTCGGTGGTCGGGTGTTGCGCAATCAATTCAACTGGCAGCACGTAGTCATAATCAGCCAACGTAAGAGTTGAGCTGGTGCAATTGGCATCGTCAGTCGGTTTTTTTCGGTGAGCCGCTTGTTCAGGGTGATTAGACAAAGAAGATCCTGCCATAATGAGTGATTAGTGCTGATTGTTAGTTCGATCCGTCGCGCGATTAAATCGCCAAACTGAAGCGAGGATTGAATCATGCCATGATTTAAATAACTCATGCGGCTCAGTGGTTCGCACTTAACGGCTCAGTGGTTCGCACTTAAGTTTGCACTTAATTTAGCGGAGGCTCAAAAGAGTGTCATATTTTCAAATGCTAACGGTCTCAGCGCGCTTGCGAACACAGGCGGTCATATTGCTGTTACTGATGTTTTTGGCCAATACGGCCATTCACGCTCAGTCCCTTCCCCCTGAGGTTTCCCGTGCTTGGGACAAGACTGGTCTGCCAGACACGAGTCTTTCAATGGTGATTGAAGAGGTCGGTGGCGCGAGATTGGCGGCGCTTGGGTCCGGTGACCTAAAAAATCCGGCTTCTGTCATGAAATTACTGACCACTTGGAGCGCCTTGTCTGAGCTCGGCCCTGACTACGTGTGGCGCACGGCCTTTCTGATGGATGCCAATGCGGTTGTCAATGACAACGGTGTACTCAGTGGCCCGCTTTATTTGCGGCCTAGCGGCGATCCTTTGTTTCTACTGCAAGATCTTTGGCGCCTGATGCGTGAATTAAGGCTGCGAGGGATTAACCAAATCTCGGATATTGTCATTGACCGCTCCAAATTTGGTGATATTGCGACTAACCCTGGCGATTTTGATGGCAAAGGCGATCGTCCTTATAACGCTAGCCCAGATGTTCTGATGGTTGGTTTTGGGGCGGTGCGCTTGGTTTTTACGCCGGATCTGGGCAACAAGCGCTGGCGAGCCTTCATCGATCCGCCGATTGCCGGCGTCGAAATCGACAGCAATGTTCGCTATCGCTCTGGTTCTTGTCGTAGCGGCCCACAAGTATCTTTTGAGACCATTACGACCGGGGATCAAGTGCGTTTTCGCATCTCTGGTGAGGCCACAGGCGCTTGTGGCGAGTTCGATTTTTATCGGCTGGCGTTTTCTCAGTCTGACTTTTCTGCGAAAGCTTTAAAGTCAATGTGGACTGAGTTGGGCGGTCAGATGACAGGCACGGTTAAAGAGGGTGCCATTGCGCCAGATGCGATCCCCTTGGCGGCCCATGAGTCGCCACCGCTGGCCGAGGTGATTCGGGTGGTCAACAAAAGCAGTAACAACGTCATGACTCGGGTGCTTTTATTGACCATCGCCTCAGAGCTCGGCCAGCGGCCAGCCACAGTGGCGGGCGGGGTAAAAACGGTTCTGCAGACACTGATGTCACAGGGCATTGATACAGATGGCATCGTGATTGAAAACGGCTCTGGTTTGGCTCGCGGTTCCCGCATTAGCGCTGACCAAGTTGCTCAAATGTTACAAATGGCTTGGCGCTCGCCTGCCATGCCTGAATATGTGTCTTCATTGGCTATTCTTGGTACAGATGGCACGCTGCGGCGACGCTTGCGAGGCGACGCGCGAGGTTACGCGCATATGAAAACTGGGGCTTTGCGAGATGCCAGAGCCATTGCGGGTTACGTGTTATCGCAGACGGGCAAGCGGTATGTGTTTGTCAGTCTGGTCAACGATCCTCAGGCCTTTAAAGCCCGCGATTTTGAAAATCAGGTGGTGGATTGGCTGACCAGTCGCTAGGGTAGGATTTGTTAAGTCTAATCGGAAGTGTCTGACGATCTGAGGAGAAGCAAGGTGGCAGTGTACGAAATACGACATCCATTGATACGCCACAAACTTGGATTGATGCGGGGTGTCGAACTCAGTACCAAAAGTTTCCGTGAGCTTGCACAAGAAATCACACAGCTTCTGATGTATGAAGCGAGTAAGGATTTTGTGCTTGAGCCGGCGCTTGAGCTCGGGTGGTGCGGCCCGGTACCAGTCGAACGAGTGGCGGGAAAAAAAATCACGGTGGTGCCTATTTTGCGTGCTGGTATTGGCATGCTGGAAGGGGTACTGAGCCTCGTGCCAGGCGCAAAAGTCAGTGCCGTTGGCATAAGCCGTAATGAGCAGACCTTGCAAGCGCACACTTATTTTGAAAAGTTGGTGGGTTCACTTGATCAGCGGATGGCGATCATCATCGACCCCATGCTCGCGACGGGCGGATCAATGTGTGCCACTATAGACCTGTTAAAACGTTCAGGCGCAAGGGAAGTCAGGGCAATCGTTTTGGTCGCGGTGCCTGAGGGCATTGCGCGTGTGACGCAAGCTTATCCTGATGTCGATATTTTTACGGCTTCAATCGATCAAGGCCTGAACGCTGATGGTTACATCATGCCCGGATTGGGTGACGCTGGTGATCGAATTTTTGGGACCAAACAAAAGATCGACGATCATTAGTCAAAATAGGAACAAAGTCATGGTTACGCGACGCAAGACGAATTCAGAACCCATCGTTTCTTCACAAGAAAAGTTAGTGGCGTCAGTTAAGCAAACGCTTGATGACGCCGAGGCATTGCTGCGAGAAGCGGCTAACGCCACGGGTGATAGTGCACAGGCGTTGCGCGAAGAGGCTTTGAATAGCCTGAAACGCTCGCGCGAGACCTTAAACAATGTCGAGGAAGATGTCCTGGCACGAGGCCGTCAAGCGGTGCAAGCAACCGATGAATATGTGCATCAGAACCCTTGGCAGGCAATCACCATTGCCGGTGTGGCCGGGTTGTTGGTGGGCATGTTAATCACGCGGCGTTAATGTCCATGGTTGGTTCGATCAAAGGCATCGTGTCAGAGTCGGTGGCATCGGTACGCACCCGATTGGCGCTATTTGGATTAGAGTGGGCTCAGGCACGGGCTGATCTTTGGCGTCAAGGGCTGCAAATGATGATCGGTGTCGTGCTCATTTTCATGGCATTGATTATGGCGACATTTTTGGTTATGTTGTTGGCATGGGAGACACCTCACCGGATTCTGGTTGTCGCCCTACTGGCGGGCTTTTACGCCGTATTGGGTCTGGGACTGCTTTGGCTCGCTAAGCGTTCGTTGACAGCCGAAGGCGGCATGCCGTTTTCGGCGACGCTTGAGGCCTTAACACGCGATGCCGATCAGCTGGCCAATTGGGCTCAAACCAAGTCGGCAAAAGGGTCGCTACCAGCGCAAGATAAGGGAGAGTTGCCGTGAATAAACGATATGCGCTAGCCCTAGAACGAGCCGTGCAGATCGAATTGTTACGGGCTCAAGCTGACCTTCAAAGACAGACCTTATCCTTGTACAGCCAAAATCTAGTGGTGTCGCTTGATCCCAGTCAGCGCATGGCGTCTTTACTCGGTGCCTCCCAGACAGACCTGCTGCGACAAGGGGTGAGTTTGGTCTCGCAGTATCCATTTTTATTATCAATGGCATCGAACGCTTTAACGAGTGCCCGTGGCCGGCGTGTTTTGGGTATTGGCGCGGGGGTGGCGGGCGTGGTGAGCCTTTGGTGGTTGCTATCAAAACGATCCACATTTGACGCACAGCAATGAAACCTTTTTTATTGGCCCTTGGTCTGCTGATCGTTGCCAGCCTAACCATTGGGCCTGCCTCTTTAAATTGGCAGGCCTTTTTGTCATCGCCATTTTCTGGCACCGAAAACCGCTTCTCTGGCGTCATCGTTGAGTTGCGTCTGGCCCGTACCTTCTTGGCTGTGATGACTGGCGCTGCCCTCGCCGTGGGTGGGGCGGTGATGCAAGGTTTGTTTCGTAATCCGTTGGCTGAACCGGGTTTGGTGGGCGTTTCAGCGGGCGCAGCGCTTGGTGCCGTGGTGGTGATGATGGCGGGGCTAACAGGGGCACTTTGGATTGGCACGGCTGGCTTCTTTGGTGCGTTGTTGGCCACGTGGCTGGCTTGGCAACTGGCCAAAGGCCAACCTGGAACCGCGGGCCTTCTGTTGGCGGGGATTGCCATCAACGCATTGGTTTTGAGTCTCATCAGCCTGCTGATTAGCTTGTCTAGTGATCAGCAGCTGCGTTCGATCACCTTTTGGTCGCTTGGCAGCATGACGCGCACGCCACTGGTGGTGGTGGTGGTGCTCACGCCTTGGGTTGCTTCGTGTTTGTGGGCGCTTTATCGGCAATGGCCCGCGCTCAATGCACTTTTACTCGGGGAGTCTCAAGCCGAGCAAGTCGGTGTACCCGTTGGACGGATGCGTTTGTTTTTGGTGGTGGTCATGGCGTTGATGGTGGGGCCCTTGGTTGGCTTCACCGGCGCGATCAGCTTTGTGGGTCTTTTGGTTCCACAGTTGTTACGTCGTTGGCGGGGCAGTGATCATCAAGCGTTGTTGCCATTGACGGCTGTCGTCGGGGCGATCGCCGTTTTGGGGGCTGATCTTTTGTCTCGGGTTTTGGTCGCGCCTGCCGAGTTACCCATTGGGGTAGTCATCAGTTTGATCGGTGCGCCATTATTTTTATGGCTTTTGCGCCGCTCGCTGACTCAAAGCCCGAGTGATCCCCAGATTTCATCAACCCGCTGACGAGTGTTCGGGTCCATCTCGATGGGGCGACCCCATTCGCGGTTTGTTTCACCCGACCACTTGTTGGTGGCATCCATGCCCATTTTGCCGCCTAGGCCTGACATGGGTGAGGCAAAGTCGAGGTAATCGATGGGGGTGTTTTCGACCAGAACCGTGTCTCTGACCGGATCCATACGCGTGGTCATGGCCCAAACGACCTCTTTCCAGTCGCGGATGTTGATATCGTCATCGACGATCACCAGAAACTTGGTGTACATGAATTGGCGCAGAATGCTCCAGATGCCAAACATGACCCGTTTGGCGTGGCCAGGGTATTGCTTACGAATCGAGATCACCGCGAGTCGGTAGCTACAGCCCTCGGGTGGCAAGAAAAAATCCTTGATTTCGGGCAGTTGACGCTGCAACAAAGGAACAAACACCTCGTTTAATGCCACGCCAAGAACCGCTGGCTCATCGGGTGGTTTGCCAGTATATGTGCTGTGGTAGATAGGGTTTTGGCGCATGGTGATGCGATCGACGGTAAAAACAGGAAACCAGTCCTGTTCGTTGTAATAGCCCGTGTGATCACCGTAGGGGCCTTCAAGGGCAGATTCATAGCCATTTTCTGGCGGTAGGCGCATGCCAGCAGGAACGATGGGGAGTGTGGCGCGGGGGTCGTTACTGGGCAACAAATGGCCCTCGAGCACAATCTCAGCTGTCGCCGGCACGCTTAAGTCGCTGCCAATGGCTCGGGCGACCTCGGTTCGGGCGCCACGAAGTAAGCCAGCAAATTGATATTCTGATAGTGAATCAGGCACTGGCGTGACCGCACCGAGCGTGGTGGCAGGGTCAGCACCAAGGGCAACGGCAATTGGAAATGGGGTGCCGGGCTTAGCCAGTGCATGGTCTCTAAAGTCGAGCGCGCCGCCTCGGTGTGATAACCAACGCATGATCAGTTTGTTATGACTGATTACTTGCTGGCGATAGATGCCCAAGTTTTGTCGGCGGGCATTCGGTCCGCGTGTGATGACCAACCCCCAAGTTAATAAAGGTGCAATATCGCCTGGCCAGCAGTGTTGTATGGGTAGTTTAGATAGGTCAACGTCGTTGCCTTCCCAAACAATTTCTTGGCAGGCTGGTGAGCGGATATTTTTGGGGCTCATGTCCCAAAGGGCCGACTTGAGCATGGCGACTTTGCTTAGGGCATCTCTGAACCCTCTTGGGGCTTCGGGCTCACGTAATGAGGCCAACAACTGGCCAATTTCTCTCAGCGCAGCCACATTGTCAGCGCCCATACCAAGTGCCACGCGCTCTGGTGTACCAAAAAGGTTCGCAAGCACTGGAATCGAAGCGGTTTGACCTTGGTGTTGGACATTTTTAAACAGAAGGGCAGGCCCTTCGGCATGCAAAACGCGGCTTGAAATTTCAGTCATTTCAAGTTTGGTGTCAACGGGTGTCTCAATGTTTTTGAGCCGCCCAGCGCGCTCAAGTTGGCCAATAAAATCCCGCAAATCTCGATATCGCACGCCTGCCTCTCACTTAAACGTTAAAATTGTTCCATGTCTTCTATATTATTACCTAGCTGGCGCGAGGGTGTGCGCTACGGACAAAAGCGCTTCTCTGAGGTGATTAGGGTAACGGGTGCTTACCTTGGTGTGGCCGTTTTGGCCTGTGTCGTTATGGTTTTAACAGTGCCAGTGCTCAGAGGCCAAGCGGTAACCTTACATAAGGCGGTTCTGACGGCGCTCATGCCAGACGGGATTGAAACCATGCTGCCCACGCTTGGGCCAGGCGGCTTGGTGCCTGAGTTGCGCACGATTGACCTCGCACAGGTACCCTCCTGGCAGTTGCAGGAGATAAAGCCTGAACCAACACTGCCCGAAGCGGTAGAGCGAACGCCTCCGGTGGGCCTGCTCGGCAACGTGCCAGTGCCAAGAATTGAAGCGGCTAAGTTGACCTTTGAGTTGAGTGAGCAGCAATTGAAAGCACTCGAGCATTACATCGCTCGCAAATATCGAGTGGCCAGACAAGTGGTCGACCGTATTGTGGAGTCAGCGCTCGTATCAGGTGCTGATTTAAAAGTAAATCCGGTCTTAATTCTTGCTGTGATGTCCGTCGAGTCCCGTTTTAACCCCTATGCTGAAAGTGGCGCAGGCGCTCAGGGGTTAATGCAAGTGATGACTCGGGTGCACACCGACAAATTTGAAAAACTTGGGACTGATGGCGTGGCGGCTTTTCATCCCGAAATCAATATTCGGGTAGGGGCTCAAATTTTATCGGATTGTATTCGTCGCCGCGGTTCTGAGTCGGCTGGTCTGCGGTGTTACGTGGGCGCCATAGGGCCTAACGATGGGGGCTACACCAACAAAGTGCAGTCAGAGCGTCGGCGGATGGCGCTCGCCGCCAAAATCCCACTAAATCAGTAATTGGGCAGCTACTGGGTTCGCAAAAATTTATCCATTCTGTCCACCGCTTGTTCGAGGCGATCTAGACCGATGGTGTAAGCCAGCCTGACTTTGCTGCTGGCGTGTGCTGGCCCAAAATCAATGCCTGGCACTAGCGCCACGTTGGCTTTTTCAAGCAGGTCATCAACGAGTGATTGGCTGTTATCGTTGAGCTTGGTGATGTCGGCATAGACGTAAAAAGCCCCATCTGGTTTGGCGGGTACGGACAATCCCATTGACTTCAGTGCGGGTACCAGAAAGTCACGTCTGGCCTTGAAGGCTTCACGGCGTTGTTCAAAAAGCGTCAGTGTATTGGTTTCAAAGCAAGCCAAGGCGCCGTATTGAGCCAAGGTTGGCGGGCAAATGGCTAGGCTTGAGGCCATTTTTTCGATGGGGTCGACCATGTGCTCAGGCACGATTAACCAACCCAAGCGCCAGCCGGTCATGTGAAAGTATTTGGAGAAGCTGTTCACAATAATCACGTCGTCAGCCATGGCCAATGCGCTTGTGGGTGTTTTGTCATAGGACAGTCCCAAGTAGATCTCATCCACGATGGTGAAGCCGCCCCTTTGCCTGACGCGATCAATAATCTTTTTTAGGGTTTCGGGTGTGATTGAGGTGCCGGTTGGGTTGCTCGGTGTGGCAATGATTAATCCGCCAGTGTTGGCGTCCCATTGCGCATCGATGTCTTCAGGGGTCGGTTGAAATTGGTTTTGCGCGGTTGTGGCAATTAGACGGGTATGGCCGCCTGCAGCCATTACAAAGTTACTATTGGCCGGATAAGAGGGGTCAGGCATCAAGACCGACTGCCCAGGGTTAATCAGTGCCAAGCATGCCAGTTGTAGGGCGCCGCTAGCACCTGATGTGACAATGACCCGGTTGGCTGCGATGGGGGCACCGAAATGTTCGCCGTAAAAGTTAGCAATGGCTTCTCGCAAAGCTGGCAAGCCTGCTGCAGGACCGTAGGTGCCGAGACCTCGGTCAGCGGCCTGTTGCATGGCTGCCACGACCGCGGGTGCTGCGGTAAAGTCGGGTTCTCCGATTCCCAGGCTAATGACATCACGGCCTTGGGCCCGCAGTGCCAGCGTTCGTTTAAATATAGCCATGGCGTGAAAGGTCGCCATTTGAGCGGTGCGGTGTGCCAAAGCAACAGTCATTGTTTTAATCTCAATAGTCATTTTTAGGAAATTGTAGTGTCCGACTCTCCTTCGCGTCGAAACTTTCTTTTTGGGCGTGCGTCGGCGACCGAAGATCGGTGGCTTTTGTTTCTCGCGCGCCTGCGTCGCACATGCCAAGGCACGGTTGCGCCTTTGGGTGCCGAGCATGCAAGGCTTGTGCCTGCGCGGTTTGATGATGTCTGCCAGGCGCGTGACCTGTGCGCGACATTTGACGTGTGCATGGCGCTCGAAGGGCTGCCCTTGCCTGAAGCTGACAATACGCGCGCAGTGTTGTGGGTACAAGCAGGGTCAGCGTGGGGTTCACTCATGCCGCTAGGCGATTCAGGCCATTGGCGTGTCGAGGCGGGTTGTCCGCTGGCTGGCATGCATGCCGCAGGCTTATTGGCGCAACCTCACCACGGGGCGCCTGAGAACTTGGCACAGTGGTTGGCGACCATTGGGCGTGAGCAACCGAATTTGGATCATTTGGGATTGGTGTCGATTGAGTGGTTGTTCGCCGATGGCACGATTGAAGTTTTGGGGGCGTTTGGTCAAGCCGATAGTCAGCCATTGCGCTCGCTGAAGGCGCAGCAAACAATCCCTAAGTTATTTGAGCTGTCTGCTGAACCTCTCGTTGATCAATCGTTGGCAAAGAAATGGTGGCCAGGGATATTTCGGATTGATGCACTGACTCGACAGCCGGCGGTCAATTTGGCCAACGTTGTGGTGGGAAGTGCAGGGGCGTTGGGGTGGCTGGTGGCAGCGACTTTTGACCAAAGTGCCGTTCGGGTACCCGCCGCGTGCGAGGGCTTTAGCTGCCCGGCTCAGACGTCAAGCGAGACAGCTCTCTGGGTTGCAATCGACCAGCAAGTTAAAGCTGTTATGGATCCCCAAAACCTATTTATGTCACCACCGATTCAAACAAGATAGAATTCACTCTTCTTTCTGAAAACATAACCTTGGCTTCCATGGATAAAAACTTCCGTCAGTCAGCCCTCGATTACCACGAACAGGGGCGTCCTGGCAAAATCTCAATTGCCCCGACCAAAACCTTATCCAATCAGCGTGACTTGGCACTGGCCTACTCGCCTGGTGTGGCGGCGGCTTGCGAAGAGATTGTGGCTAACGAAGCCAACGTGTTTCGTTACACCGCGCGGGGCAACTTGGTGGGTGTGATTACCAATGGCACTGCGGTATTGGGTTTGGGCAATATCGGGGCATTGGCATCAAAACCCGTGATGGAGGGCAAAGCGGTTTTGTTTAAAAAGTTTGCGGGCATTGATGTCTTTGATATCGAGATCAACGAATCGGATCCGCAAAAACTCATTGAGATCATCGCCAGTCTAGAGCCGACCTTTGGTGGTATCAATTTAGAGGATATTAAGGCGCCCGAGTGCTTCACTGTTGAGCGTGAATTGCGCAAGCGCATGAATATCCCCGTGTTTCACGATGATCAACATGGCACTGCCATTTGTGTGACCGCTGCTTTTGTTAACGGCTTAGCGGTGGTGGGTAAATCGCTCGACCAAGTCAAAGTGGTGGTGTCTGGTGCCGGTGCGGCAGCGCTGGCTTGTTTAGACTTGATGGTTGATATGGGGTTGCCTCTCAAAAATATTTGGGTCACGGATATCGAAGGTGTGGTCTACGAGGGTCGCACTTCGCTGATGGATCCTGACAAGGCTCGATTCATGCAAAAGACCGATGCTCGCCAGTTGGCTGACATCATCGAAGGTGCGGATGTGTTTCTGGGCTTATCAGCTGGCGGGGTGCTAAAACCAGAAATGGTAGCCGTCATGGCCAAGCGTCCTTTGATATTGGCGCTGGCCAATCCAAATCCTGAAATTTTGCCAGCGGATGCACATGCCGTGAGAGATGACATCGTGATGGCTACTGGGCGTTCGGACTATCCCAATCAAGTCAATAACGTGCTCTGTTTTCCCTATATTTTCAGAGGCGCTCTGGATGTTGGCGCCACGGTTATCACGCGTGGGATGGAAAAGGCTGCGGTCTTGGCTATCACCCAACTGGCGCAAGAAGAGCAAAGTGAGGTTGTCACGGCAGCCTATGGTAGCGGTCAAAGTGCTTTCGGACCCGAGTACTTTATCCCCAAACCTTTTGATCCGCGACTGATTACGCGAATTGCGCCCGCGGTGGCCAAAGCAGCCATGCAAGAGGGTGTGGCAACCCGTCCAATCGCTGACCTTGAGGCGTATCTCGAGCAGTTAGAGCAGTTTGTTTACCACTCGGGTGCTTTCATGAAGCCGGTGTTCTCGGCAGCCAAGGCGTTTGTGCGCATGCAAGGCAAGACGCGTATTGTGTTTACTGAGGGTGAAGACGAGCGTGTGTTGCGAGCCGTACAGGTGGTCATTGATGAAAAATTGGCAACACCCATTATCGTTGGACGTCCAACGGTATTGGCTGATCGCATTGAAAAGCTCGGTCTGCGGATTAAGCTTGGTCAAGACGTTGACGTGGTTAATCCCGATTATGACGATCGTTTCCACCGGTACTGGACAATCTATTGGGAAAAAATGTCTCGCCAAGGCGTGACCAAAGAAATGGCTCGGGTTGAAATGCGCCGTCGCTTAACCCTGATTGGTGCCACGATGGTTCATGTTGGCGATGCCGATGGCATGATCTGCGGCACGGTGGGTTCGTACGGTGACCATTTGCGCTATGTCGATCAGATGATTGGTTTGGCGCCGGGCGAGTCGACTTTTGCGGCCATGAATATTTTGTTGCTGCCAGACCACACCTTGGCATTGGTTGATACCCACATTAACGAAAACCCATCGGCTGAGCAAATTGCTGCGTTTACGATAGCCGCAGCCAAGGAGCTCAGACGCTTAGACTTGGTGCCCAAAGCAGCCCTTCTGTCGCGTTCAAATTTTGGGTCAGGCTCTTCGTCGTCTGCATCAAAAATGCAGCTGGCGCTGGCTTTGATTCGCCAACAGGCGCCAGAACTTGAGATTGATGGTGAGATGCACGGTGATTGCGCTTTGAATGAAGCGCAAAGACTGAAAGTTTTACCGAATTCGACGCTGAAAGGCTCCGCCAACTTATTGATTTGCCCAAATGTTGACGCCGGTAACATAGCTTACAACTTACTGAAGACTGCGGCAGGTGGTAATGTGGCTGTGGGTCCGTTTTTACTGGGTGTTGATGCGCCGGTACATATTTTGACGTCAAGTGCCACGGTTCGCCGTATTGTCAATATGACGGCCTTAACGGTGGTGAAAGCCAATCACTTAGACTAGTTTGGAGCGGTGTGATTAACAAATGTTTCGGGCTGTTTCAAATTAGTCACATTTTGAGATTGATTCAACCCGTCTTTGTGGATACGATTCGCGCATTGGATCTTGAATCATCTTTAGGCAGGTACTGGCCATGAGTAGTCAGGCGCGTCGGCAAGTTCAGAAGTTGTTAAGTAAAGGCGGGTCTTACGAACCCACGAAAGATGATGCTGAGTTTCAGCAGTTTGTCACCGAAGCCGAAATGCTGTGGTTTACAGCGGACTGTAGCAAAGCGCGCAATCGATCAGCTTTTTTTAGGGCTGTGGTTAAAGCCGTGGATTACCCGCAGTTTTTTGGTAGTCGGTTCGATGGGCTTTATGACTGTTTGCGCGACACAGTCGATGACCAAAAGGTCGGGATGGTTTTGCTTCTCGAGCAACTGCATTCTGCAGACCCTGAGTTAGAGGTTGACATGGCTGAATTGACTCAGGTGCTTGAAGATGTTGTTTCCCATGCCTCTGACCAAGGCAAGGTTTTTATTTACGGCATACATCACAGCGGTAGACACCCCGATGATATACCTGGTGTGGTTCGTAACTGGAGTGATGCCAGCGAGTAGTTGGTTACCATCGCAGCTGTGTGGTTAAGGTTGCGATGGCACAAAGGCCAGCTGTCTCCGTTCGCAAAACCCGTGGACCCAACCCAGCGCTGATCCCACCCTGATCGACGATATTTTCCACTTCGCGAGAATCCCAACCGCCTTCTGGGCCAATAAAGAGTGCGACTTGTTTGGCACTGTGGATCTTTGCAAGCAATGCAGGGTCGTCTAAGCGTTGGGTCGCCCCGGGGACGAAAACCAGTTTTGGGCTGTCGATTAACAAGGATAAGGTGGTTTTTAAGGACGGTGAAGCACTGACGTTCATTAGGTGATTGCGACCACATTGTTCACTTGCCGCGTGCACGATGCCCGCCCAGTGAGTGATTTTTCTTTTGGTGCGCTCCTCTGAAAGCTTAACCAAGCTTCGCGTGCTGGGCACTGCGATTACCGAGGCGGCACCGAGTTCTACCGCTTTCTCAATCACCCAATCCATTTTTTCTTGGCCCACAAGTGCCTGTACGAGGGTTATTCGACCCAAACACTCGCGTTCAAAGTCTTGCGCTTTGCCAACCTTGGCGGTGCAGTGCCCTTGGCTGTCAAAGGCGATGCATGCTTCGAATTCATGCCCTGAACCGTCGAACAAAACCACGGTTTCGCCGTCTTTCAGTCGTCGGACACGGATGTGGTGAGCGACGGCTTTGGGCAATTCGAGTATGGCCCCAGCGGTCAGTGCGGTTTCACAAAAGAAACGAGGCGTCTTCATAGCGACAGATGTTAACCGACTGGCGGCTCAGGCCAAAGTTTGGCTGACTTAAGGGCGGAGAGTGCAAGTGCTAAAATCCAAAATTTCCCAGACAGTTCGTTTGATTTGCGTCACTGTTCGGCGATTTCATTCAATTCGAAGAAGGTTGTGTCCGGTTATGACAGATCAAGCTCCAATCACCACCCAGATGGCCAACGCCATTCGCGCATTGTCGATGGATGCCGTTCAGCTTGCCAAGTCTGGCCACCCTGGGGCCCCCATGGGAATGGCCGAAATGGCCACGGTGCTTTTTAAACAACACTTGCGTCATAACCCGGCTGATCCCGCTTGGCTCAATCGTGATCGTTTTGTTTTGTCTAATGGCCACGCGTCCATGCTGGTTTACAGCGTCTTGCATTTGTGCGGATATGACCTCTCAATTGAAGAGCTCAAAGCCTTTCGCCAGCTTCACTCGAAGACGCCCGGTCACCCTGAAGTTGGTGTTACGCCCGGTGTTGAAACAACGACGGGTCCGCTTGGCCAAGGCTTGTCAAACGCTGTTGGTATGGCATTGGCTGAAGCGTTGCTTGCCGTCCAATTTAACCGCGACGGCTTGGCTGTGGTCGATCACCACACCTATGCTTTTGTGGGTGATGGCTGCCTGATGGAAGGTATTTCTCACGAAGTTTGCTCTTTGGCGGGTACTTTGCGTCTCGGTAAATTGGTTGTACTTTACGACGACAATGGCATCTCTATTGATGGTAATGTTGAGCACTGGTTTAAAGACGATACGGCCCGACGCTTTGAAGCTTATGGTTGGAACGTGGTGCGCGACGTTGATGGTCACGATGCCCGTGCAGTAAGTGCGGCAATCGAACAAGCCAAAGCTTTGGGTCAAACGCAACAACGTCCGACTTTGATCGTTTGTAAAACAGTGATTGGGCAGGGCGCGCCGACCATGGCTGGGACTGACAAAGTCCACGGGGCACCTCTTGGTGAGGCTGAAATCGCAGCCACTCGTGAGGCACTGAAATGGTCGCATGGCGCTTTTGAGGTGCCATCCGCCATCAAAGAGGCTTGGGATTGCAGAGCCATTGGTGCTGCCCTCCAAAAACAGTGGACTGATCTTTTTGAAGCGTATCAAGTCAAGTACCCCAGCGAAGCTGCTGAGTTGCAACGCCGTATGACGGGGGACTTGCCAGCTAATTTTGTAAGTGCAATCGATACCCTGATGCAGCAAATTAACGGACAGGCCAAAACTGTTGCCACACGTAAAGCATCGCAGCAAGTGATTGAGTCGCTAGCGGCTGTGCTGCCCGAAATGCTCGGTGGTTCAGCAGATTTGACCGGTTCAAACTTTACCGATTGGCCAGGCGTAGAAGCCTTACGTGCGGACGACAGTGGCGTTAATAATGGTCGTCACATCAATTATGGTGTGCGTGAGTTTGGCATGGCAGCCATGATGAATGGTGTGGCGTTACACGGTGGGTTTTTGCCATTTGGGGGCACTTTTCTCACATTCTCTGATTATTCGCGTAACGCCATTCGCATGGCGGCGTTAATGAAGCTTCGCGTGGTTCATGTGTTTACCCATGACTCCATCGGTTTGGGCGAAGACGGCCCTACCCATCAGTCCGTAGAACATGCGGCGAGCTTGAGATTGATCCCCAATTTGTCAGTGTGGCGACCCTGTGACACCGTTGAGACGGCTGCCGCTTGGGCTTCAGCCGTTTCTAGGCCCGCTAGCTTGGGCATGACTGTGAGAGCGGGAGGACCTTCGGCATTGTTGCTATCTCGTCAAAACTTGCCGTTTGTGGCGCGCGATGCAAACACCTTGGCGCAGGTCGGCCGCGGTGGCTATGTGTTGTCGGATGCTCCGAACTTTAAAGCGATTGTGATTGCCACGGGTTCTGAAGTGGCGCTCGCGCTGGAGGCTCAGGCCATCCTCGAAGAAGAAGGCATAGCCATTCGCGTCGTTTCAATGCCATGCACCGACGTGTTCGATACGCAGGATGCATCCTACAAAGCCACGGTATTGCCTGAAGGCGTGCCACGCGTGGCGGTTGAGGCTGGCGTGACTGATTATTGGTACAAATACGTCGGTTTGGGCGGCGCCGTGGTAGGGATTGATACATACGGTGAATCCGCACCAGCTGGTGTTTTGTTTAAGCATTTTGGTTTAACCGCCCAAGCGGTGGTCGATAGCGTTAAGAAGATTTCGTAAACAAGGAGAGTGGTGTCATGGCAATTCGCGTCGCGATTAATGGTTATGGTCGTATTGGTCGGAACATTCTCCGTGCCCATTACGAAGGTGGCAAAAAGCACGATATCGAAATCGTTGCGATTAATGACTTGGGTGACTCCAAAACAAATGCGCACTTGACCCAATACGACACGGCACACGGTAAGTTTCCCGGCTCTGTCGGGGTTGAGGGTGATCACATGGTGGTCAACGGCGATAAGATTCGCGTCTTGGCCAACCGCAACCCTGCCGAGCTGCCTTGGGGCGAAATGGGTGTTGATGTGGTGCTTGAGTGCACCGGGTTTTTCGCCAGCAAAGAAAAAGCCTCTTCACACTTGAAGGGCGGCGCCAAAAAAGTCATCATTTCAGCGCCTGGAGGCAACGATGTCGATGCCACGATTGTGTACGGTGTTAACCAAAGTGTGTTGAAGGCTGAGCACACGGTGATTTCCAACGCATCTTGCACCACCAACTGCTTGGCGCCACTGGTTCAGCCATTGCACGACAAAATTGGCGTTGAAACCGGCTTGATGACCACCATTCACGCTTACACCAACGATCAGGTTTTGACTGACGTCTACCACGAAGACTTGCGACGGGCCCGTTCAGCAACCATGAGTATGATCCCCACCAAAACCGGCGCAGCTGCTGCTGTTGGTTTGGTGTTGCCAGCCTTGAACGGTAAGCTTGACGGCTACGCCATGCGTGTGCCGACCATCAATGTGTCGATTGTTGATTTGTCGTTTATCGCTTCACGCGATACCTCCGTTGACGAAGTCAATGCGGTCTTGAAAGAAGCCTCAGAAGGGGCTTTAAAAGGTATTTTGACTTACAACACTGATCCGCTTGTTTCTATCGACTTTAATCATAATCCTGCCTCGAGTAATTATGATGCAACCTTGACCAAGGTTTCTGGCAAGCTTGTCAAAGTGTCATCTTGGTATGACAACGAGTGGGGCTTTAGTAACCGAATGCTCGACACCACAGTTGCTTTGATGGGTGCTAAATAAGCGATGGCAGCGACTGTGAAGACACTCACCGGCTTGGCTCAAGCCGGTGAGTTAAAAGGCAAGCGTGTGTTTATTCGGGCTGACTTAAATGTCCCGTTCAATGAAGCCGGTGAGATCGCTGAAGACACGCGCATTCGCGCTTCGGTAACCGGTATTCAGTTGGCATTAAATGCGGGTGCCGCCGTCATGGTGACCTCGCACCTCGGCCGACCCGCAGAAGGGAAACTGACCCCTGCGGACAGTTTGGCACCCGTTGCCCAAAGTCTATCGGTGCTGTTGGGCAAAGAGGTGCGATTGATTCAAGACTGGCTTGACGGTGTGACAGTGGCCCCTGGCGAAGTGGTGCTGCTGGAGAACTGCCGTGTCAACGTGGGTGAGAAAAAAGACGACCCAGGACTGGCTCAGCGTATGGCAGCGATTTGTGATGTTTATGTCAATGACGCTTTTGGAACGGCTCACCGTGCCGAGGCAACCACCCATGCCTTGGCATTGGCGGCGCCTGTGGCTTGTGCTGGGCCTTTGTTGGCCGCAGAGTTAGAAGCTTTAAGCCATGCCTTGCAAAACCCCAAACGGCCGATGGTAGCGATTGTGGGCGGCTCTAAAGTGTCAACCAAACTGTCTATTTTGTTGGCGCTGGCCGATAAGGTTGATCAGCTGATCGTGGGCGGCGGCATTGCCAACACATTTTTGTTGGCTTCAGGCATGCCCATCGGTCAGTCGCTGGCTGAACCCGAACAGGTCGACCAGGCCAAGCTTGTTATCGAAAAGATGCGAGCACGCTCGGCCGCTGTTCCCATTCCAGTCGATGTGGTGGTAGCCAAATCGTTCTCGGCACAAGCGCCAGGTGTGGTGAAAGCCGCTGCAGACGTCCAAGCCGATGACTTGATCTTGGACATTGGCCCTAAAAGTACGGCGCAACTGGCTCAAATGTTGACTCAGGCGGGCACGATTGTTTGGAACGGTCCTGTCGGTGTCTTTGAGTTTGAGGCGTTTGCTGGCGGCACCAAGGGTATTGCCCAAGCCATCGCTTCTTCTGATGGATTTTCTATCGCGGGTGGTGGTGACACGTTAGCGGCCATCGCCAAGTTTGGCATTGGTGACCGCGTGGACTACATCTCAACGGGTGGTGGTGCGTTCCTAGAGTTTTTGGAAGGCCAAACCTTGCCCGCCGTAGAGGCATTACTAAAACGAGCGTGACAAAGGCATGCATGATTGCCTTTGGCTCTAACCCCCGGGCCCCGGGGGTTAGGGCTTTTTGACAGCACTGATTCACGCCAATACCGTTTGTGTGGTATGAATCAGCATGTCAAACACAACATCCCTTAATAGCTAAGGGGTTGTGTGCCTGTGTTTGCTCAAACGATCGCCTTCTTCGCTCGTCTAAGCGGTGTCTTCGCAGCCGACTTGGATACTTTTTTAGTTGCCACAGTTTTGGCAGGCATCTTTTTAGTAACAACCTTATTGGCGACAGCTTTCTTAGTCGGCGCCTTCTTAGCGATCACTTTGGTGAGTGCAGGCTCACGCGCAGGGCTGGCAGTGTCTTTTGATAAGTTTGTGGTTGGCGCTCGACGTAAGTTGACCGAAGTTAAGCCATCAACTGAGTTGGTTTGACTCGACTGTTGCGCAGCCAAATCATAAAACCTGGCTACTTGTGCGAGTCGCTTTTTACCTTCGGCGTTAAGCGCGCCGCTAGCCATTGCTACCCGTGTTACAAATTCGAACGCCGCTTTAATTTCAGTGCTGCTGTGGTGACTCAAGAGCGCTGGGATGGCGTCAATAGCGCCTTCAGGGTCAACAACCATCACCATGGCTTGCTCACGGACCAATTTTTTGAAAGCCGCTAGGCTTAAGGAATGCTCTTGCTGGGCTCGCAGCTGCCGGATGAGATTAAAGCTGCGTTCATCGATGCCGCCTTGCGCTTGCGCGATGTACATCATGACACGGACACTAGCCTCTCTTAGCCCACCGCACTGCACCAGCTTGCGCAGTTCATCGACGCGACGACGAACAAAGGCAATGTGCTCGGGCGACACACCGGGGTGCTCGCGTGGCGAACCTTCTCTGGCACCCAAGCCGGCGATGTCTTGCACCAAAGACGAGCCATAGACCGCCATAAAGGTGTTTTCAATCATGGCATCACGCCATTCGCCCCAAAGGTCTAAGGACGATTCGATTGATTTTGAAATCTGCTTTTCAAATTGCACAAATGGGTTGTCTGCCGCTGCTTTTCGGCGTTTGTTTTTGACTTGCACCGCCACGGGTGCTAGCGCAGCAATCACGGGGTTCTTGTCAGACACCGCCTCATAATGCATGCGCAGTGGGTGGGTTTGTTCCCGACGCTGTGTTGAACGCGGTGTGGCAAAAGCCTTTACCCACGGCTGAACAAACGACTTGTACAGGCCCTGATTAACTTGCGAGATCCGAGAAACGGCAGCGAATCGGCGATCATCATCCTCACGGGGTTGAACAATGGCTTCGATGTCAGCCAAGTGACGTCGTTCAAACGTCAACACGTAGTCACCATAAGCCAGATCAGCATTCGGTGTGTCTGGGGTTTTGTCACGGATCACGGCTTCGTAGATGCCAGGTGGCAACATATCGATCAGATCGATATTGCAAGTGAATTCGCGGTGCTCTTTTTTGGCCACGGCGCCTGACACAAAAATACCCAAGTGACCGATGCTTTCATGGACAGCATAAATAATCGTCTGTCCGTGCGCGAGCACTTCTTTGTCGTTTTGGTAAAGGTCCGTGATCCACCCCAAGGCCTGTGGTGGTGGTGTGATGTTGTCACCCTTTGAACAAAAAACAATGATTGGTGAACGAATGTTGCGCAAGTCAATACGTAAGCCGTCTTGGGTCACCAGGCGCGCGGTCGAGAGCTTATTGCCCACAAAGAGGTTATCGACAATGTACTGAATCTCTTTGCCGTTCAAAAAGACGTGCCCGCCCCACCAACGCTCAAAGCCCAAATAACGGCTCGCCTCGGTGTCAACGTTGGCATAAAGGTTGTATTGCTTAGACCAGTAGGTGTTCGAGGGATGAAGGTTTTCAAAATTTTGAACCAGATTGGCGCCGTCAAACAAACCCCCACCCAGATCACTGGCCATGGTGGTCATCCATGATCCACCCGTCATGCCGCCGGTGTAGCGCATGGGGTTTTTGTTGCGCCAGCCCGCCCAATAGGACAGCGGCGCACCCGCAATAATGATGGGGCCGAAAAGTTCTGGCCGGGTGGCTGCTGCCATCATGAGTTGCCAGCCCGCCTGGCAGTTGCCGATGACCACGGGTTTGCCTTCAGCCTCTGGGTGTAAGGCGATGACCTCTTCTAAGAAGCGGGTCTCAGCCCAAACCACATCCTCCACGCCTTGATCCGGTTCTGGGCGAGGCAAAAACCCAATGAAGTAACAGGGGTGGCCTGCTTCGAGCGCAACGCCAATCTCGCTCTCTGGTTTGAAACCGGCAATGCCAGGCCCGTGACCGGCTCGCGGGTCAACCACAACAAAAGGGCGCTTGATTGGGTCAATCGGCATCGATTTTGGTGGTGTGATGCGCGTTAGAATGTAGTTGACTGGTCTTTCTAAAGAGCGTCCGTCCAACACCACTTCGGCTTTCATGCTCAGCACATTGGGTGCTTGCTTTGACATGTGGCGCTGATACTGATTGCCCCGTTGACGCATCACATCGGCATACAACACGTTGCGTTGCCAAGTGTCTATGGCGTATTCAAGCGCCGCATCAACTGCTGGGGGCAATAAAGACACGGGGTGGGAATGCTCGGAGGTTTGATCGCTCACAGCGGTTGCCTTTTGGGTTATTTAACCGATTAAAGCGCAGTTCATGTTGCGATGCAACAACTACCATGATTTTGCTCGTTTAAACCAAATAAAAACACCGCAACTAAAGGAAGTTTGTCCTTCCGTTATTGTTGCGTAGAGTTTGTGCTGACATGCCCTCTGTCAACGTCTAAAACAGTATGACGCTCAAGTTGTTGTAAAAATATCGGTTTAACTTAACAAAAATTCTGGGTTGTCGGCAGTGATTTGCGCCCAGTAACCTGTTTTATTAAGGAACAGTTCATGTCAATAAACCCTTCGCTGGAATCGCTTGAACGACTTCAGATGTCCGTTACCGCTAAGCTGGTAGACCTCAAAGTTGGACTGGTTTCGATTTCAGACCGAGCCTCACAGGGCGTCTATCAGGATCAGGGTGTACCGGCCTTGCGTGAATGGCTCGCCAAAGCCGTGCAAAACCCCATTTTGGTTGAAGAACGACTGATAGCAGACGAACGGCAAACCATCTCTCAAACGATTATCGAATTGGTTGATCAAGCCAAGTGCGACCTGGTCTTAACCACGGGCGGCACGGGTCCCTCACGTCGGGACGTGACGCCTGAGGCAACGCTTGATGCGGCCACGCGCGAGATGCCCGGTTTCGGGGAGCAGATGCGTCAAATCAGCTTGAAATTCGTCCCCACGGCCATTTTGTCGCGCCAAGTAGGCGCTTTGCGCGAAATTGAAGGCCATGCGGCGTTAATTATCAATTTGCCGGGCCAACCCAAAGCAATTGCTGAAACTCTAGAGGGGCTCAAAGGCAAAGAGGGCGCGGTTGTCACGGCCGGTATTTTTGCCGCCGTGCCCTATTGCATTGATCTGATCGGTGGGCCGTATATTGAAACGGTCGATTCAGTGGTTAAAGCTTTTCGGCCAAAGTCAGCTGCCAAAGCGAAGTGACCTCTTGCGCACGTGCATCGGCTAGTGGATCGTCGACTTTGGTGGATTTGGGGTGCCTAGGCTTGATGTCATGACGCGCAAGGACCTTTAGGCCGCCGGCCTCGATTAAGCCTAAAAGGGTTTGACGCGATCGCAACTTCAAGTGTTCTGCGAAATCTGACAGGATTAACCAAGCCTGACCTTGGGGTGTTAGGTGAGTCCGTACTTGGCTAAGAAAGCCCACCAGCATTTGGCTGTCTGGATCGTAAACGGCGGCGTCTAGTGCAGTTTTGGTGGGTCCAGGCAACCAAGGTGGGTTGCAGACCACCAGGTTGTATTGGCCAGGCACAAACAAATCGGCTTTGAGGACTTTAACTTGAGCGCTGAATCCCAGATGGGCCATGTTGTCTTTTGCACATTGCAATGCGGCTGATTGCGTATCGGTGGCGATGACTTTTGGGATGCCTCTTTTGGCGAGAATCGCTGCAATCACGCCGGTACCCGTCCCAACATCCAGTGCTGTTTTCGTGCCAGTCGGCAGAGCCGTCTGAACCAGCAGATCGAGGTATTCGTGTCGTGTCGGGGCAAACACGCCATGGCGCGGGTAAATGTGTTGGCCGAGCGCGGCCACAAGCAAGCCTTGGCGCTGCCATTCGTAGGCACTCACAACGCCAATCAATGCTGTCAAAGGCATGAGCAAGGCAGGTGCTCGAGATAAGGCCTGCTGCCCTTCAACCAAATAAGCTGCCTGACAGGCCGCTGCAACTGAGGGTGCACGTCGATGCGTTAATTGGAAGTTTTCTGCCAAAGGAATCAGCAGCAGTCCCAGCAGGCGGGCCTGCTGACTGCGCGCTTGCCGAACCAAGTGAAATCGCTCGGGGTAAGCGATATCGCTAGCGGGAGGTTTTTGTTTGGCAATCCGTCTTTTTAAGGCGGCCAGCAATTGCTTGCCATTTTGAAAATCGCCACGCCACACCAGCCCGGTGCCGCCGCTGATGAAACGGTAAGCGCGATCAGCCGACAGCGTCTCGTCAACGCAGAGCAATGCCTTAGGCGGTGACCAACCATGCGACGATTGCCAGAGGGCTTGGCAGGGCTGATCGTTCTCTGTCCAATAAACCAGCGTTGATTCATCAGGGTTAGGGCGAGGATCAGTTAATTTTTCAGTGGACTGCACGGCATCGCTGGTTGGTTGATTTAAAACAAAAGTGGGGCGTACACGCCAAAATGCTTCGTTAGGTTGTCATTTTAGGTTAGGCGAGGTCGTTGCAGGTAAAATGGCAAGCAATTAAACGATCATTGCTAAACATAACGCCAAGCGACTGCCCTGCGGCGATGATCTGCAATAGCCCTATTTCACTTTCTTGCAGAAGGATTTTGACCATGTCTCTTGTTTCCATGCGCCAACTTTTGGATCACGCCGCCGAAAACGGTTATGGCATCCCCGCGTTTAACGTGAACAACCTAGAACAGGTTCAGGCGATTATGGAAGCCGCTGAAGAGACTGATAGTCCAGTCATCATGCAAGCGTCAGCCGGTGCACGCAAGTACGCTGGAGAGGGGTTTTTGAAGCACCTAATTCAGGCCGCTGTTGAGTCCTATCCTCATATTCCGGTGGTGATGCACCAAGATCATGGTCAATCGCCTGCCATCTGCCAAGGCGCCATTGACTTGGGTTTCTCAAGCGTGATGATGGACGGTTCGCTTAAGGAAGATGGCAAATCTGTGGCTGACTACGACTACAACGTGGCCGTGACCCGACAGGTGGTTCAAACAGCGCACAAGCTTGGTGTGACCGTTGAGGGTGAACTTGGCTGCTTGGGCTCGCTTGAAACCATGATGGGTGACAAGGAAGATGGCCACGGTGCTGATGGCGTGATGACGATGGAGCAACTTTTGACCGACCCAGAGCAGGCGGCTGACTTTGTGCGTCAAACCCAGCTCGACGCATTGGCCATCGCGATTGGCACAAGCCATGGTGCCTATAAGTTCACCCGCAAGCCGACCGGTGACATTTTGTCGATCGGACGCATTAAAGAAATCAACGCCCGCCTGCCCAACACCCACTTGGTCATGCACGGCAGTTCGAGCGTGCCGCAAGACCTGTTGGCCGAAATCAGGGCCTTTGGCGGCGACATGAAAGAAACCTATGGTGTGCCCGTTGAGGAAATCCAAGAGGCCATCAAGTTCGGTGTACGTAAGATCAACATCGACACCGACATCCGCTTAGCCATGACAGGCGCTATTCGCCGTTTTTTTGCTGAAAATCCTGGCAAGTTTGACCCACGTGAATATTTGAAACCCGCTCGCAGCGCTGCCAAAGCCATCTGTGTGGCCCGATATCAGCAGTTTGGTACGGCAGGCAACGCCAGCAAGATCAAAGCTCGCCCATTGTCTGACATTGCCGCTGACTACGCCGCTGGCAAATTGTCGCAAGTTGTGACCTAAGTTAAAAAGAGAATAAACGTGACTTTGTTGTATCAGTCTAATTTGACCTCTTTGCCGTTGCTCGCGCGTGGCAAGGTGCGCGATATGTATGCGGTGGGCCAAGACAAGCTTTTGATTGTCGCCTCAGACCGGTTGTCAGCGTTCGATGTTGTTCTTGATGACCCCATCAGCGGTAAAGGTGAGGTGTTGACGCGGTTGACCGAGTTTTGGTTGAACCGCCTTGGCCATGTCTTGCCTAACCACAGTACAGGCATTGATCCTGAGTCTGTCGTCAGTCCCGAAGAACGTGAACAAGTGCGCGGCCGATCAATGGTGGTTAAGCGCTTGAAGCCTATCATGGTCGAGGCCGTTGCCAGAGGCTATTTAATCGGATCAGGTTGGAAAGACTACCAGGCCACGGGCACGCTCTGTGGTGTTACGCTTTCTACGGGATTGCAGCAGGCCAGTCGATTGTCGCCTGCCATTTTCACACCAGCCGCAAAGGCCGACGTTGGCGAACATGATGAAAATGTGGATTTCGATTACGTCATCCATGCGGTCGGCGTGCCTTTGGCCCATAAGCTGCGCGAGATCACCTTGCAACTTTATGAAGAGGCGGCGGCTTTTGCATTGAGTCGCGGCATTATTATTGCAGACACCAAATTCGAGTTCGGTCTAGATAACGATGGTGTTTTGCACCTGATGGATGAGGTTCTCACACCGGATTCATCGCGATTTTGGCCCGCCGATCAGTGGCGTGAAGGCATCAGTCCGCCGTCCTACGATAAACAGATCGTGCGCGACTGGTTAGAAACCCAAGACTGGGATAAGACGGCCCCAGCCCCTCGATTGCCCGCTGAGGTCATCGCGCAGACGGCGGCCAAATACCGTGAGGTCTGTCAGCGCCTTGAAGGATGAACCTATCATTGAGCATTCGCCCGGTATCGTGCTCATTCGCAACCAGAACACGACCATTGGGTACTGCCGCTACTTTGATAATGGTGATGTGGAATACATCTTTGTCAATTCGCTCTATCGGCGCCAAGGCCATGGCAGTACCTTGTTGCGTGAGGTCGCCAAAAAGACCGGTCAACTTGGCCAAGCCCATCAGCCGATTTCACCATTGGGTCGGCAGTTTTTTACTGCCCATGACGTTGCGATGCAATCAGACACTGACTCATTGCGGTGAACAGTTAAAATACACTTTTCGAATGTTGGCCATCCATCATGCCTATCAAAAAGACCGTTACCGCTGCTTTGGTCAAGACGCCAAATAAAACCCGCGTTCAGCCCAAAGCCAAATCTGCAACCCAATCTGCGTCTAAAACCACCGCCAAAGCCAAACCCTTGGTGGCTGTCATCATGGGCTCTTCGAGTGACTGGGACGTGATGGCCAATGCCGTGGCTATCCTCGAACACTTTGACATTGCCTATGAATCGCAAGTGATATCAGCACACCGCATGCCGCATGACATGGTGGCTTTTGCGGCAGACGCATCCAAACGCGGCTTGCGAGCCATCATTGCGGGTGCCGGTGGAGCGGCACACTTGCCTGGTATGGTGGCAGCCTTGACCGAGTTACCGGTCTTTGGTGTCCCGGTTCCCAGCCAATACCTGCGCGGGGAGGATTCTTTACTCTCAATTGTGCAGATGCCCAAGGGCATACCGGTGGCGACTTTTGCAATCGGTGAAGCTGGCGCGACAAACGCAGCGCTTCACGCGGTGGCGAATTTGGCGACGACTGACACCAAGTTAAGACAAAAGCTGATTGCGTATCGCGCAGCACAAACCCGCGCTGCCCGTGCCATGCGCTTGCCAACATGATGGTGGTGCCTGGGCAGTGGTTGGGTGTGTTGGGAGGTGGTCAACTCGGGCGGATGTTCTGTCAGGCCGCTCAGTCAATGGGCTACCGCGTCATGGTGCTTGATCCCGAAGAGCAAAACCCGACGGCTGCTTTGGCCGACGCACACGTTTTGGCCGATTACGATGATGAGGAATCATTGGCGGAATTGGCAAGAAACTGCTTAGCAGTCACCACCGAATTTGAAAACGTTCCGGCCGTCAGCCTTCAGAGGCTGGCTCAACAAACGCATGTTTCGCCAAGCGCACGGGCCGTCGAGTTGGTACAAGACCGGTGCGTGGAAAAAGCCTTTATTCAAGCCCAAGGCGTGCTTGTGGCGCCCTACGTGGCGGTGCACTCGCTAGCTGACCTTCAAAACGCCCCAGCAGATCTTTTTCCCGGCATCCTAAAGGTGGCCCGTTTGGGTTATGACGGCAAGGGTCAATATCGTGTGGCCACGCGTGAAGAGGCGCTTGCGGCGTTTGCCAGCATGGGTGAGGTCAATTGTGTGCTTGAAGCTCGGCTGGATTTAAAGGCTGAACTCTCAGTGGTGTTGGCACGCGATGTTGATGGCAATAGTCAGGTTTTTCCCGTGGCGCGTAACGTTCATCACGACGGTATTTTGGCGGTCACGCACGTCGATGGTCAAGACAGTGCACTGACAACCGAAGCCATCAGCGCCGCAACTCGAATTGCAGAGGGTTTGGGTTATCACGGGGTTATGTGTGTTGAGTTTTTTGTCCTTAAAGACAATGTCTTGTTGGTCAACGAAGTGGCTCCAAGACCGCACAATAGTGGTCACTTCACGCTCAACGCCTGTTCGACCAGTCAATTCGAGCAGCAGGCTCGCGTGATGGCTGGCTTGCCCTTGGGCGACACCCGATTGCTAAGCCCTGCGGTGATGCTTAATTTATTGGGTGACGTCTGGTTATCAACAGCAGACAATAACGTTGTTGAACCTGACTGGCAGGCTGTCCTGGCATTGCCTGGCACATCGTTACACCTGTATGGCAAAGTGCAAGCGCGTCGTGGCAGAAAAATGGGCCACATCAACATCACAGCATCTGACATCAGCCAAGCCGTCAAAATCGCCAACGAGGTTGTGAGCCTATTGCGTTTGCCGGCACTGGCAACTATGCCAACGTTGTGACAGCAGACCAACCTGATCAAGCGCTCGAGCAGGCCGTCGATGTCCTGCTTCAGGGAGGGCTGGTCGCTTTTCCCACAGAAACGGTCTACGGCTTGGGCGCTGACGCCAGCAACCCCGAAGCCGTTCGCGCCATTTATGCAGCCAAGGGTAGGCCGAGTAATCATCCCGTGATTGTGCACCTGGCACGCGCTGCTGATCTCTGGTCATGGGTCAGTGTCGATGAGCAAACAAAGGCCGTGGCACAGCGCCTGATAGATGCGTTTTGGCCGGGTCCTTTGACACTGATTCTAAAAAGAAACGAAGCCGTGCCGGGGGCTGTCAGCGGCGGACAAGACACAATTGGTGTGCGCTGTCCCGCGCACCCAGTGGCCCAGGCATTGTTGACGGCCTTTGCGCAAGCCCGCGGCTCTGAGCTCGCGGGTGTGGCGGCGCCCTCAGCCAATCGCTTTGGTCACGTGTCACCGACGCGTGCGCAGCACGTGCGTGACGAATTCGCTGATTTGGTCCGAGCAGGCTTACCCGTCATCGAGGGTGGTGACAGCGATGTCGGGATTGAGTCAACCATTATTGATCTTTCACGCTTTAGTTTGGGGCACGGTGTGGCCCTTTTACGTCCGGGTGGCGTGAGCGCTGCCGCACTCGCACAGGTGCTTGGCGAACCCTTAAGAGGAGTCGATGCCCAAGCCCCCCGAGTCTCTGGTTCGCTCAAAGCGCATTATTCACCGCACACACCGATACGGCTTTACTCGCTTAAAAAGATGGTTCAGGAAGTGCCGGCGTGGTTGGCTCACAACGCGGGCAATTTGGCCTTGGGATTACGTCAATGTGAGGTTGTTGCTCTTGAAAGCGTTGCCACCAATCAGAGAATATCGATCAGTGTCTTGCCTGACGATGCCGCGGGTTACGCCCGTGAACTCTATGCACGCCTGAGGGATTTAGATCAAGGTGGGTTTGCTGAACTTCGATGGGTTGACGTACCGACAGAGCCCGAGTGGGCAGGGGTTGCTGACCGATTAAGCAGGGCAGCCGCGGCTTTTGCCGACGACCACCCCGCACACTAATCAGAGATTAGCGATCGGATGATGGCGCGTTTTAAAAAAAGGCTTGAATACCCGTCTGCGCACGGCCCAGAATCAGAGCGTGCACGTCGTGAGTACCTTCATACGTATTGACCACTTCCAAGTTCACCAAGTGACGGGCCACGCCATACTCATCCGAGATGCCGTTGCCACCAAGCATGTCACGGGCCAAGCGGGCCACGTCAAGCGACTTGCCACAAGAGTTACGCTTCATGATCGATGTGATTTCAACAGCAGCCGTGCCTTCGTCTTTCATGCGACCCAAACGCAAGCAACCCTGCAGGCCTAGCGTGATTTCGGTTTGCATATCGGCTAGTTTTTTCTGGATCAGCTGGTTGGCTGCCAATGGGCGGCCAAACTGATGACGGTCCAGTGTGTACTGGCGGGCGGTGTGCCAGCAGAACTCAGCAGCGCCGAGCGCACCCCAGGCGATGCCGTAGCGCGCAGAATTTAAGCAAGTGAAAGGGCCCTTTAAGCCAGTCACGTGTGGCAGCATTTGATCATCACTGACTTCAACGTCTTCCATCGCGATTTCACCAGTCACCGATGCACGCAGGCCGACCTTGCCGTGGATTTCAGGTGCTGATAAGCCTTTCATGCCTTTTTCAAGGATGAAACCGCGAATGCGACCATCATGATCGCCGCCCACGCACTTGCCCCAAATCACGAAGACGTCAGCCACCGGTGAGTTGGTGATCCAGATTTTGTTGCCGGTTAATCGGTAACCATCGGCTGTTTTAACAGCCCGTGTTTCCATGTTGGCAGGGTCCGAACCGTGGTTAGGCTCTGTCAAACCGAAGCAGCCAATCCATTCGCCACGCGCGAGCTTGGGTAGGTACTTGCGTTTCTGTTCTTCGCTGCCAAACTCGTTGATGGGCAGCATCACGAGCGATGATTGCACACTCATCATTGAGCGATAGCCTGAATCAATGCGTTCAACTTCACGTGCGATCAAGCCATAACAAACGTAGTTTAAGTCTGCGCCACCATATTCGGCTGGGATGGTTGCACCCAAGAGGCCCAATGCACCCATCTCAGGAAAAATTGACACATCCATTTTTTCGTGGCGAAAGGCTTGTAGTACACGGGGTGCCAGCTTCTCCTGGCAATAGGTGTAGGCGGCCTCACGCACCATCCGCTCATCGTCAGTGAGTTGACTATCGAGCAAGAGTGGGTCTTCCCAGTTAAACGTTGCTGCTGACATTGCGTGACTCCATTGCGGTTGTTAGGTGATGTGAAAAATTAAATTAAGCGTTGTTCGATTGAGCCGCCGCACGCAATTTTGCAATCGTGGTGCTCGGTGTGATCGCTTCAGGGTCTGTGATCAGGTGAATAATGGCCGGCTTGTTACTTTTAACAGCGCGATCGAAAGCGGCTGCAAAATCAGCTGTCTTTTCAACCCGTTCGCCATGGCCACCAAAGGCTTTTGCATAGGCCGCAAAATCAGGGTTTTTGAGGTGGGTGGCAGAAATACGGCCAGGGTAGAACTTCTCTTGGTGCATACGGATCGTCCCATACATGCCGTTGTCAACAATGAGCACCACGATTGGCAGGTCGTATTGAACAGCCGTGGCGAACTCTTGACCATGCATCATGAAGCAGCCATCGCCCGCAAAACAGATCACCGGCGTATTGGGTGACACGCGCTTGGCACCAACCGCGGCGGGTAAGCCATAACCCATCGAGCCCGATGTGGGAGCCAGTTGTGTGCCGTACTGGTTGAAACGGTGGAAACGATGCACCCAAGTGGCGTAGTTACCAGCGCCATTGGTGATGACGGCGTTTGACGGTAAAACTTCTCTTAAATGCGCCATGACACCACTCATCTGTAACTCACCTGGCGTGGTGACACCCTTGGGGTCACTCCAAGACAAGTAGCTGTCGTGCAGGCGTTCGGTTTCTTTGGCCCAAGGCGATTGAACGGGCGCGGGCATACGCGCCAATTCGGCAGCAAAGGCCGTGGGGGACGCGTTAATCGCCACGGTGGGGGTGTAGACGCGCCCCAACTCATTGACATCGGGGTGCACGTGTATCAAGTCTTGAGTCGGTACCGGAATGTTAAGCAGGGTGTAAGCCTGGCTTGGGATTTCTGACAAACGACCACCGACCAACAATATCAAATCGGCTTGTTGCAAGCGTGCCAGCAACGCTGGATTTAAGCCAAGACCCAAGTCGCCGATGTAGCAAGGGTGATCATGGGGAAACAGCATTTGGCGTCTAAAGGAGCATGTGACTGGCAGGCGATGACGTTGTGCAAAATCAGCAAATTGTGAGACGGCCTCCGAGCTCCAGCGCGGTCCACCGACAATCGCCACCGGAGACTTAGCGTGTGCCAAGCGTTGTGAGAAGTCTTGCATTTGCGCCACCGATGGTGCGCTTTCGATGGCAAGCACTCGTGGGGCTGGTGCAACCGAGGCAGTCTCAACCAACATGTCTTCAGGCAATGCGATGACCACAGGTCCAGGACGCCCTGACATGGCGACATGAAAGGCACGAGAGACGATTTCAGGGATACGTGCAGCATCGTCGATCTCGGTGGCCCATTTGGCGGCTTGGCCAAAGACAGCGCGATAGTCCATTTCTTGGAACGCCTCACGCTCACGCATGCTGCGATCGATCTGGCCCACGAACATAATGAGCGGCGTGGAGTCTTGTTTGGCGATGTGAATGCCAGCAAGCGCATTTGAGGCGCCTGGTCCCCGAGTGACCATGCAAATGCCAGGACGACCCGATAATTTACCGTGGGCGTCGGCCATCATGGCCGCACCGCCTTCTTGCCGACACACAGTCACTTGAATATTCACGTCGACCAAGGCATCTAAAACAGCCAAAAAACTCTCACCTGGCACGCAAAATACATGTTGCACGTCTTGCGCGACCAGCTGTTCAACGATGAGCTGCCCTCCCGTTCGTGGGCTCAGGGGATTGTCTCGGTCTGCCATTTTGTTGTCTCTTATGTTTATAAACGTATGGTTGTAAGGATATGTTCATCGTTTGCACATTGCAATTGATAAAATTGCACATTCTTGTGTGTCAGTGACACGATAACGGATACCAACAGCATGAGAAAAGGCATTCCCAATTTAAGCGCTTTGCAAGCCTTTGAGGCAACAGCCAGACTCGGTGGGTTTTCTCGGGCAGCTGAAGAACTGTCCCTAACCCACAGCGCAGTGCATCGGCAAGTCAGTGCCTTAGAAGCCCGGCTTGGCGTTCAGTTGTTCACCCGGGTTCGTCGTCGCGTCGCATTGACCGATGCTGGCGCTGAATATGCAGCTCGTATTCGTCAACATCTCGATCATATCGAAAAAGACACCTTCAGCCTCATGAGTCGGGCCAGTATTGGTCGACGCCTTCACATCGCTGTGCTGCCGACACTGGCGGCCCATTGGCTCATTCCGCGATTGCCCGATTTTCAAAAACAATGCCCTGATATTTCGGTCAGTTTGTCGCTCAGAACCTTACCCTTCCAATTCAACGACCAACCGTTTGATGGCGCCATCTACCATAGCCATGCGATTTGGCCTGGGACCCACGGTACGATGCTTTTTCCGGAGCAGGAATTGGTACCCGTTTGCGCGCCAAAGCACTTAATTATGGGCTCAATCGACGAGAGCGTTTTAACCCAGCTTGCGCATTTCCATCTGGTTTCACGCCCTGATGCTTGGCGTGATTGGTATGAGCAGGCCGGTTTATCATATCCACCACAAGTCGCCGGTGGGCCCCGATATGAGGTTTTTTCGATGGTCATCGCAGCGGCTCAGGCTGGGCTTGGTGTTGGGTTGGTGCCACGATTTTTGGTGCAACAGGCACTCGATGAAGGGCTATTGGTGATGCCAGTGAACCAACCATTGCCGGTTTCTCAGGGCTACTTCTTTGGCTACCCCGAACGTACCGAAGTGACCGCGGCGCTTCAGTCGTTCGAGCAGTGGCTCATTCAGAGCGCTCAGTCGGTTACGTCTCAGACAAAGCCTTAAAACCAGGGGGCAGTTGTCGCAACTGTGCCGGGGTTCGAGACAGTTTGACGGGTGAGGCGATGCCGCGATAACCATCTTTGTCTAAAACCATGCCACGGTGTTCAGTGTGAGGGTGCTGCAAAATCTCCTCGACATTGAGCACAGGCGCAGCCGGCACACCCGCTTTAAGCAGTTTGATGGCCAAGGTATTGGCTTCGGATTGGTTTAACAGCCGCTTCAAACAAGCGTGCAGCGCTGGGCGGTTAGCCAAACGATCGGCGTTGGTGAGAAAACGCGGGTCTTGCGATAGGGACGGTTCACCAAGCTCAATCGCCAGTTGTTTGAATTGCCGATCATTACCAATTGCCAAAAACAGTTCACCCTTGGCGGTGCTGACCGTTTCGTAAGGGGCGATGTTGGGATGTGCATTACCTGACCGCTGGGGTATGTTGCCGCTGCCAAAATAATTCGCTGCGTGCGGATGCAAAAGTGATAAGGCGCAATCAAAAAGGGTGATGTCTAAAAATTGGCCCAAGTGACTTTGATGACGTTCTTGCAGGGCCATCAGAATAGCAATGGTGGCATTTAAACCGGTCACCATATCGACAACTGGCAGCCCCACGCGGGTTGGTGGTGCCTCTTTTTCGCCATTGACACTCATCAGGCCACACATGGCTTGGGCGCACGCATCGTAGCCTGGCATGCCGCCAAGCGGGCCATCGGCCCCAAAGCCACTGACGCGACAGTGAATCAGACGCGGAAACTCTTCTTTTAAAGTCTCGTAACCGAGCCCCCATTTTTCGAGGGTACCGGTCTTGAAGTTCTCGATGATCACATCGGCATCAACCAGCAAAGACCTAAGGAATTGTCGGCCTTCGGCATGTGACAGATCCAGTGTCAGGCCCGTCTTGTTGCGATTCACACCAACAAAATAGGACGCTAGGCCGGATTCAAACGGTGGGCCCCAATGCCGAGTTTCATCACCGCTGGGTGGTTCGAGCTTTAAAACCTCAGCCCCATGATCCCCCAGAATTTGGGTGCAAAACGGCCCACCGAGCACACGACTTAAGTCGACCACTCGAATGCCTGACAGGGCGCCTCTGGGCGAATGACTTGACGGGTTGCTGCTAGAGAGACTTTGCCACATTTCAAACGCCTTGGGCTAGCCATTGCACCAGCGCATCATCGGCCGGTGTGGCATCATTGATCGGATCTCGCGCACATAGGCGCTGGGTGAGTACCATGTCGGCCAAACGGCTTCGCATGGGCATTTCGGCGACTTTTGCTTCCCATCGCATACCGGCCATGGTGACCACGTTGTACAACGCAGTGCCGACTTGGCGCGCAAGTGTAAAGTTGGCACTGGCTGCAGAATGTTCGGCGAATGCAAAGGCGGCATCAATGCGTTCTTTTTCAAGTGCAGCCAGTTCGTCGCTCACGGGTAAACCTTGCGCCAGCAGCTGCGTCACGTGTTCACGCAGGGCAGGCAGGGCGTTTTCTCGGTCAATGGCGCGCAAAACATCCAAAGCCACGATATTGCTGGTGCCTTCCCAAATCGAGCCAAGATGTGCATCTCGAAGCAAGCGGGGATCAGACCATTCCTCGATGTAACCACAGCCACCGCGAACCTCCATGGCATCACCGGTGACTTTGCGGGCATCGCGGCAGGCACGAAATTTAATCAGGGGCGTGAGAATGCGAGCCAGTGGCCGCTTGCTACTGTCTTGGTCAAACGCTTGAAGCGCTTGTGCGGTTTGAAACACCATGGTTCTTGCTTGTTCTGTCCATACCGCCATTTTGCAAAGCTGGCGTTGCATCAACGGCATATCGATTAAGCGTTTTCCAAAGGCTTGACGGTTTTTGGAAACATATAACGCCTCTGTGAGGGCGCGCCGCATGAGGCCAGCGGCTCGAACGCCGTTCGAAAGCCGTGAATTATTAATCATGTCGGCCATGTGATTAAAGCCCTTGCCACGTTCACCCACTAGCCACGCGAAAGCGCTGTCAAGACGAATTTCACCACTAGCCATAGAGCGAGTGCCAAGCTTGTTCTTGAGCCGCAAAATTCGATAGCGATTCAGCGAGCCATCGGGGAGTCTGCGAGGCAGTAAAAATAAAGAAACCCCTTTGAGGCCAGGTTCTTCTGTTTCTGAACGAGCTAACACCATCGCGAAACCAGCATCTGGGTTTGAACAAAACCATTTGTCGCCATTGAGCGACCAGCCACCATCGGCCTGCAAAGTGGCCGTGGTGGCGGTGGCGCTGACGTCAGAGCCCGCACCTTGTTCTGTCATGAACATGGCGCCCTGGTGTAACGCATCAAAATCCTGCGTGGTAACCATGGGCAGCACTTGCTCGATTAGCGCGGGATCGCCAAACTTTTTGAGTGTACGTGCCAAAGAGTCCGTCATACTCACGGGGCAGCACAGTCCAAACTCGGCTTGCACAAAAAGATAGGTCAGCGCGTACTTCGCTGCCGCAGGCATCGGCTCAGGCCAGCCCAGTACGCCACCGCGATGAGACATGGCCGCCAAGCCAAACTCACTGTAGGCCCATCGCTCTAGCTCAACGTAGGCTGGATGCTTTTCAACGCGCGATTCGTCGATTCCGGTACGGGAGCGCACCGATAGCGTGGGCGGGTGTTTGTCCGCAATGCCTGCCAAATCATCCAAATGCTGTCCAGCAAGTGCGCCAAGGCGAGAAAAGTGCGGCTCTAAATGGGCCTGAAGTTCAGCCGACAGGTAGCAGCCAGCCAGGCGGTGGCAGGCATCAGCGGTATATAGGTTGATGCCGCGCGTATCCGGCACAGGGTGCAGAGTGTCAATTTCTTGCTTACTGATCCGCATGCAAGTCTCCCGATAGAGTCTATTTTACTATCCTACATCCAAGACTCACCGGTGGGCTTAACGATTATCGAAGATCCGCTTCACTGATTCGTGACACGTTCCTGCCGCCAGCGTATGTCATCACGTCAAAGGATTGTCCTCGCCTTTGAGCCCTGACCGCAGCGGCGTTTCCAAGTACCAAACCCTTGATCTCATCGACGGGAACCGTCAGGATGTCGCGCTCGGTGTATACCTTTTGTTCGACCCGACCATCTTTGTATCGAACTTCCACCCAACAATCCGCTGTAAACCGTGCCTCAAAGATATCCGCTGGTGGCGGTGGTGGCTCAGGCGCAGGCGGTGGTGCCACTTCGGGTGCTGGCGCGGGCAAGGTCAATGGTTCAGTCACACTAACCGCACGAGTCGCTGTTGGCGAAACAAGCAGTGGTTCTGTGGCAGGTCTAGGGCTTTGGTCAGACAGGCTTACTGGTTGATCAAGATCTGGCGTGATTGGTACGGTTATTGCCTGAACTGACTCGCCAGACGGTGTTTGTTGCGCCATGCCATCAGCTGTCTGCGAAGTTTGTTTGTTTGGCCAACCCTCCTCAGCGGAAAGATAGACGCCCAAAGCCACCGCAAAAACCAGAATAACCCCCAAAACCATTCCGATGCGGCTGCTGCGTGAGCGAAAGGGTGAAACACTCAAACCATTATCGAGTGTGGACTGCCGTCTTGATAGGGTCGCGGTGGCGCTCGCATGAGACTCAGGTAAATTTTTGTTAAGCCGCTGCATCCCAAGTTGGCTGTCGGTTAGCGGTAAGGCCTCGACCGCAGGGTCTAGGACAACATTGAGTCGGGTGGCATATTTTTGGACCGCACGCAAGTAATAGCCTGATCCATGAAAAGACTGCAGGGTGCCACTTTCAATATTGCGCAATTGGGCAGGCGAGAGCATCAATTCGCGAGCCGTCTCAACAACCCCGAGACCTTGCTCAGTGCGAGCTGCCGCCAAGGCTTGTCCCCAAGCGGCTAACGGCAGTTGATCATCGCTTTGCATGCAGGCCATTGCTCCAAAAAAACAGTTTGCTTGTTGGTGTTTTTGATCGATCTAGCATAAAGGGTTTGTTAGCGAAACACCACCGTGCGTTTGCCGTTGAGCAAAATTCGGTGCTCAACGTGGCTTCGCACCGCTCGAGAAAGCACCAAAGACTCCATGTCGCTACCCACTTGGGTGAAGTCCTCAATGCTCATGGCATGATCAACGCGTTCAATGTCTTGCTCGATGATAGGCCCTTCGTCGAGATCCTCAGTGACATAGTGTGCCGTGGCTCCAATGATTTTAACGCCGCGCGCATGAGCCTGATGGTAGGGACGAGCCCCTTTAAAACTCGGTAAAAAACTATGGTGGATATTAATCGCTCTGCCACTGAGTGCGCGGCACAGGTCGGGCGACAGCACTTGCATGTAACGGGCGAGTATCACCAGATCAATTTGCTCGGCAGCAATGACAGCCAAGAGGCGTGACTCTTGAGCGGTTTTGGTATCAGGCGTGATGGGTAAGTGATGAAATGGCACGCCATAAGACGTCACCAAACCTTCAAAGTCTTGATGATTGGACACCACAGCCGCGATCTCAGCGGGGAATTGACTTCTCTGGATACGAAACAAAAGGTCATTTAAGCAATGCCCTTGCTTGCTGACCATGATCAAGAGACGCGCTTTTTTGCGTGAGTCGTGAACTTGCCACTGCATCTTTAAGGCCGATTCGCAATCGCGTAAATCTTTTTGTACCGCTTCAATTTGGACTGGTGCCGCGAGCGCGAAGTGCACTCGCAAAAAAAACTGCCCAGTCTGTTCATCGCCAAACTGCTGAGCATCCAAAATATTGCCATCGTGGGCCAGAAGCAAGCCTGATACGTGGTGCACGATGCCTCGGCGGTCTGGACAAGCCAGGGTCAAAATAAAATCGTGTTCAGTCATGGTTGATAGATAACAGTAACAGTGTGAATCCCACCAGCGGCTTTAAACCGTCTTTTTAACGGCACGCTAGCAGGGCCGATTTGACGTGTTGCGCAATCGCTAAGGAAGATGTGATGCCGGGCGATTCAATCCCAAATAAATTCACCAAGCCTTTAATGTGGTGGTGACTGGCGTCTGAGATCATGAAGTCAGCTGCAGGCTCATCGGGACCTGAAATTTTTGGTCTGATACCAGTGTAGTCCGGCTGGAGTGCACCATCTTGAAGTTCGGGCCAATAACGCCGCACGGCCTCGTAAAAACTATCGCCTCGGCTAGGGTCGATATCGTAATTTTCCTCAGTGACCCACTGCGTGTCCGGCCCGAATTTGGCCTGCCCACCGAGGTCTAGCGTCAAATGAACGCCAAGCCCCGCTCGCTGAGGGACGGGGTAGATGAGATGCCGAAAAGGAGCTTTGCCTAGCAAACTGAAGTAGCTGCCTTTGCACAAGTAGGCTTGGGGCACACACTTTGGATTTAGACCTTCAATGCGGTTAGCCAACATCGGTGCGTTCAGGCCCGCGGCATTGACTAGCATTTTGCAGCTTAAGGTGGTGGGGTCACTGCCACCAAAAGAAACCTCAAAGCCTTCGGGTTGTAAGACCTTGGCATGAAGTAGTGGGCTGTGAAAAACGCATTGCGCGCCAGCGTTTTCTGCATCACCTTGATAGGCCAACATCAGGCCATGACTATCAACAATGCCACTGGACGGTGACAGCAGCGCAGCCGTGCAGCGCAACGCAGGTTCAAGCGCTTGAGCTTGAGCTTGGTCTAGCCACTGCATGTCATCAACGCCGTTGGTGCGTGCCTTTTCAATAATGCCCGCCAGCGTACCCTTTTCTTCTTCGTTCGTGGCCACCACGAGTTTGCCCAGGCGTGCATGTGCGACGCCCTTGGTTTGGCAATAGTCGTAAAGAAGGTGTTTGCCTTGAACGCACAGCTTCGCTTTCAGGCTATTCGCGGGGTAATAGATGCCAGCATGGATCACTTCAGAACTGCGCGAACTGGTGCCGCTACCAATCATGGCCGCTTGTTCAACGACTAATACCTCAACGCCTGCTTGAGCAAGGGCTCGAGCCGTGGCCAATCCCACAACACCAGCCCCCACAACCACACATTCAATGTCCATCGCTTTGTTACCGTGCGTTCGATTCAGCCGCCATTGCGGCTGGTGTTAAGTCAAAACCACCTGAATGATAAATAAGTGGCATCAGGCCAGTATGATGGCAGTTTTCAACCTCACCAATGAGCACCACATGATCGCCTTCTTGATGGCGATGCCGATTGTGACATTCAAACCAAGCTGCCACTGGCGTTGCCAATCGAGGTGAGCCATTGGGGCAAGTGGTCAAATCCAGATCGACGAATCGTTGTTCGTGTGTGCCACTGGCAAAGCGCATGGCCAAGTCTGCTTGGTCGGCGGCCAAAACTTGAATACTATAGCGCTCGCACTGCTCAAAGATCCACATGGAGGAGGAGTGTTTGGATAGGCTCCAGACAACCAATGGGGGCTCGAGCGAGACCGAGTTAAACGAACTGACCGTCAAGCCAACGGGCGGTTCGCCCGGGACCTCAGCCATGACCACGGTAACCCCAGTGGGAAATCGACCGAGCGCACGGCGGAATTCTTTAGAGTCAAAACTTGGCTTTGCTGCGCCTGCGAGATAACTCATGGTGAAATGCGCTCAATAACCCATGCTTTATCGGAGGAGGGTTTATAGACTAAGCGATCATGGAGCCTTGAAGGTCGACCTTGCCAGAACTCAAAATAATCAGGGGCCAGGCGGTATCCGCCCCAATGCGGTGGGCGGGGAGGCGCCTCACCATATTTGGCACTGAGTTGATCGACACGGGATTGTAGGGCTTGGACGGTGACGGGCTGGCTTTGGGCTGACGCCCAAGCGCCGATTCGGGAGCCGATGGGCCGACTTTGATAGTAATCATCGGATTCTTGATCGGATACTTTTTCAATCACCCCTTCAATGCGGACTTGGCGTTCAAGCGGTTGCCAGAAAAAAAGCAGACTTGCACACGCCTGTTGGCTTAGTTCCTGACCTTTGCGTGAGTCGTAATTGGTGTAGAACACGAAGCCGCGGTTATCTATCCCTTTTAGCAAGACAATGCGAGACGAGGGCTTGCCACGGGCATTGGCAGTTGCCAACGTCATGGCTGTGGGTTCAGCAACCGGTAAGTCAATGGCTTCTTGCAACCAGAGCTGAAACTGCTCGAAGGGCGAGTTTTTGGCGGCCGACTCAGTCAGTTCGCCTTTTTCGTAGTTCATTCGGATGTTTGCCACTGACATGATGACACTCTCAATTGTCTAAAAAGGGAATCGAAGACTCCAGTGTAAAGCTTTGTCTGCTAGTGGGCGCCTGAAGACGTTCTTGCAGTCGATCGGCGAGCCTTGCGAGCCGACTGTCGCGGATGCCGGCTAGGCAAAGGGCTTCATGCGTTTGAACCACATAGTCAACGCAAGGACCATAGCGGCCATGGGCGCGACTAATAATATCCAATGTTTCGCTGTCTGGTAGGCCTTTGACATATCCGCTACCGGATCGATCGATAACGAAGGCAAGCGCTTTCACGGGCCCGTGTTCGGTATCACAACGAAGCCAACGCGGGTGATAAGCACCGGTTGACATTTCGCGGCGCCATAAGGCCTCAAAGGATTGCGGCACGACTTGTGAGCGAATTCGGAAAGCCATGCCTCGGCAGGATCCGCCTCGATCAAGCCCAAACACCAATCCAGGCTTTTCGGGAGTGCCGCGGTTGATCCGTGACCAGAGGCAAAGAGCGCGGTGATGGCCACGTAACGTCCCAAGTCGCTGTTCGGCGTGGTCAAACTCAGGATTCCAAATCAACGAACCATAGCCATAGACCCAAAGATCAGTGTTGCCGGGCCAATCACTGAGTGCGCGCGCCAAGGATGCATCACGCTCGGCCTGACTCAAATATCGAATCTCGTGAGCTGGCGGTGGACTGAAGTCAGGCATGGCATTCGGTTCGCGGTTGATTTGAGGGTTAGAACATCGAGTCAGCAGTCACTTTATCGTATCTTGGGGTGACATGGTGTGCTTGTCTTGTGCTTTTTCTCGATCGGCTCGCCGAGTGAGCCAAGCGCCGCCACAAACAGCCAGTGCTGCCGCCCAAAAAAGTGGTGTGATGCCAATAAAAGCACCCAACGCTCCAAAAGTGATAGGCAATGAAACTTGTGAACCTTTAATCAGAGACATGCGCAGACCAAAGGCCTCTGCTTTACGCCCGGGTGGGGCGTGTTGCTGCAAAAGCGCCAAAATGCTGGGCTGCGTGCAACCCAGTGATAGTCCCAACACAAAGGACAGAGACACCAATATCCAGAACTCATTAAATAGCGGGTACAGCACAAAATTTAAGCTCGCTGTAATCATTGCAATATGAATCAACTGCCAGGGACTTGCCCACCTTTGAATCAGGGGTAATGCCAATCGAATAAGAAACGTTGCTAGGGCGAAGGCCGCCAGAATGAGACCAATCGTAGTCGCAGAAAAGTCCCGTGATACGCCATAGAGCGGCACGAGAAACATGTGGGTATCCCAAGCGCCCGCCAAAAGTCCGTTGGCAGCAAAGGTGTATCGCAGGTCACGGATCTTAAGCAGATCGATAGCCTTTTGTCGAATCGCGGGTGTCTCTTTGACCTGGTGGGATGCTGTGATGACGGCGCGCTTTTTGATGAGCCCATAAAGCGCCAATATTGGGGGTACCGTCAACAAAGCAAACACCCACCGATAGCCTAAATGATCAATGGCAAGTCCAGCCAATAAGGGACCGCTAAATCCTGATACGGCCAAGGTCATGGCCAACCAAGAATAGTTCCTCAGGCGTTGCTCAGGTTCAGCCTGCCCAAGCTGTTGCTGTGTACCCAGCTGAAAAGCGGCATGTCCAAGCCCGATAAAAACCGCGGCAATGCCAAGCGCAATCCAGTGCAGCCAAACAAAAGGCAGGGCGATGCCAGTGACCGTCAACACACCAGCAAGACGCATGGGCCCAAAAGCACCAATTCGATCAATTAATCGGCCCATTGAAATGGCAGCAAACATTGGGATCAGCGCAAAAAGGGCGATCAGCAACCCAACATCCAAAGTGCTCATACCCAAGTTTAGGCCAGCCAACATCACGGCAATGCGCCCACCCGTCAGCGTCATGTGAACCAACATCTGAAAGACACAAAACGAGACCGCATGGGGAATGCGGGAAAAGCGTTGTTTGAAATTAAGCGCGTTCAGGATGGTGTCTTGAAATGTTAGGGGCTAGCTAAGTATTTTGGTTAACGGCGAGGCGATTGTCGAGCAATTTTGAGAGGCGGGTAAAAATGTAAACTTAACGGCTACTTGTTTTCTGAAACCTCATCATAGACCGTCCGATGTCTGACGCACCGTTGTTTCTCGAAAGTCCTGATCGCGCACGCCGTTTTGGTTCGGTGGTTCGAGTCTATGGGCAAGCCGCGACCCAATCTTTGGCTCAAAGCCACGTGTTAGTTGCCGGTATTGGTGGTGTGGGCTCTTGGGCTGCTGAGGCGTTGGCGCGAAGTGGGATAGGTCAGATTACGTTGGTCGACATGGATCATGTGGCCGAATCAAACATCAATCGACAAGTGCACGCCTTGGACAGCACACTCGGACAAGCGAAAGTCAGCGCCATGCGTAACCGCATTGCCTTGATCAATCCGGATTGTTGTGTCATTGAAAGCGATGTATTCGTCGAAACGGGCAATGTTCAAGATACGATTTCGCCAGGGGCCGATGTGGTGCTGGACTGCACCGATCAGCTCAATGCCAAATTAGCCATGGTGTTGTGTTGTCGGCAACGCGAGCAGGCGCTCGTGGTGTGCGGTGCGGCGGGTGGAAAAACGGATGCGCTAACACTGAAATTGGGCGACTTGCGTGACGCCACACACGACGCTTTGTTGGCTAGGTTGCGCACGACGCTGCGCAAGCAACACGGATTTGCGCCCGCGCGACTCAAACGACCGGCTAAGCTCGGTGTGGATGTGCTGTGGTTTTCTGAGCCAACCCAGCGGCCACCAACCTTTAATGCGCAAGATGCCGCTCAATCCCCGCTGGCTTGTGCTGGCTACGGCTCTTTGGTCACGGTAACAGCCGCGATGGGCTTCGCAGCAGCGGCTCGAGCGATCGATGTTTTGGTGAAGTCTTCAACGGTATGATCAAGGGTCAGTTATTTGGCCCGTAAATCATGTTCAGACAAAAGAAATAAAAGGAGATGTCGGTGAAAAAACAACTTGTGAGGTTTGATTTTTGGCTCAATCCCGTTTTTGACCAAATCATCGCCACTGACCCCACAATCCAAATGAAGGTGTGTGATTTCGCCGCCGCCGATGACGTTAACTGGGCACATATGCAACAAGCGAATGCCTATCATGTGTGCGCCGCACGTGATGAGGTGCCGAGTCAATGGCAAGTCGATGAGGCGTTCTTGCAGCGCACCCCAAACTTACTCTGTGTGTCGAGCTCCGGTGCGGGATACGACCCTATTGACGTTCAGGCCTGCAACAATCATGGCGTTTTAGTGGTGAACCAAAGTGGCTGCAATGCGGACTCAGTGGCCGAGCACACGATTGGGTTGTTACTCTCGGTACGTCACCGGATCGCCGAGTCAGATCGGGTCATGAGGGCCGGCGCTTACACCACACGTGAAGACCTGATGGGGCATGAAATTAGGGGCTTGACCATCGGTTTGGTGGGCGTGGGTAATATAGGACGTCGCGTTGCACATTTGGCCAAAGCGTTTGGAATGCGGGTCTTGGGCCATGACCCTCACCTCAGCGCCCAGGCGCTTCAAGATAGGGGTGTCGAGTCTGTCAGCCTTCAGGCCTTGGTGGACCAAAGTGATGTGGTGTCCGTGCATTGTCCTAGATCTGCTGAAACGCTTAATCTTTTTAATGCCACTCTTTTTTCGGCCATGCGCCCGGGGGCTGTTTTTATCTCAACGGCGCGAGGCGGTATCCACGACGAAGAGGCTTTGGCTCAAGCCCTCGCCAGTGGCCATCTTTCTGGGGCTGGCTTGGATGTTTGGACGGTAGAGCCACCCGCACAAAATAATCCTTTGCTGTCCATGCCGAATGTGGCGGCCACTTATCACACAGCGGGCGTCACCCATGAGGCTAGGCGAAATGCTGCCCGCATGGGAGCAGAGCAATTGCAACAAGTCTTAAACGGGCATCGCCCCGAGCGATTGGTAAACCCGGAGCAGTGGCCGACTTTTCAAAAACGGTTCAAGCAGTTATTTGGTTAGCGGTACGACACATAATCTTGCGTGCTGTTGTGTTGTCTAAGGCTTTTTTTGTCCGCAATAGTTGCTAAGACGCGAGATCTAAAAAAAACAGATAACGGGACCTTTCGACTTGGGTATGATGGATTTTTAATCAAGCAAGAACGCGTTTGATCTTGAGAAGTGCTCATGCCAAGCGCTTTTCTTGGTTTAACGGTGTGAGGAGACAGCTCGGTGAGTGAACAACACAAAAAAACGCCCGAAACATTACGCAGCGCTCGCTGGTTTGCGCCTGACGATTTGCGCTCTTTCGGTCACCGATCACGCGCCATGCAAATGGGTCTTGCGCCAGAAGATTGGAAAGACAAGCCGGTGATTGGGATTGTCAACACGTGGTCTGACATCAATCCGTGTCACACCCATTTCAAGCAGCGCGTAGAAGACGTCAAGCGCGGTATTTTGCAAGCTGGCGGCATGCCGATAGAGTTGCCAGCCCTGTCATTGGCTGAGCAATACGTCAAGCCCACCACCATGCTTTATCGAAACATGTTGGCCATGGATACTGAGGAGTTATTGCGGTGTCACCCCATCGATGGTGCGGTATTAATGGGTGGCTGCGACAAAACCACGCCTGGCTTGTTATTGGGTGCCACCAGTGCGGGTTTGCCCGCCATTTACTTGCCAGCGGGTCCAATGCTGCGCGGCAATTGGCACGGTAAGGTTCTGGGATCGGGCTCTGACGCATGGAAATATTGGGATGACCGCCGGGCGGGCTTGATCAACGACAAAGACTGGACTGAAATCGAGGGTGGGATCGCTCGCAGTCACGGCACCTGCATGACGATGGGCACAGCGGCCACCATGACGGCCATTGCAGAGGCCCTGGGCATGACGATTCCTGGCGCCTCATCAATTCCAGCGCCAGATTCTAACCACGTCAGGATGGCCGCTGAGAGCGGTCGACGCATCGTGGACATGGTGTGGGAAGATTTGGTGCCGTCAAAGATTCTGACGCATGCCGCCTTCGAAAACGCCATCATGGTTGCCATGGCAATGGGTTGTTCGACCAACGCCATCATTCACCTGATTGCGCAAGCCAAGCGAGCTGGCTGCGACATTGGCTTGAATGATTTTGATCGCTACAGTCGGACGATTCCAGTGATTGCCAATGTGCGCCCAAGTGGTGATACCTATTTGATGGAAGACTTCTATTACGCTGGCGGGCTGTTGGGTTTGATGTCGCGCTTGCGCGAGCATTTGCATCTTGATGCCCTGACTGTTTCGGGCAAAACGCTCGGCGAGACAATCGAGGGTGCTGAGGTTTACAACGATGATGTGATCCGCCCCTTGGACAATCCCATTTATGCTGAGGGCGCATTAGCGGTGTTGCGCGGTAACTTAGCGCCTGATGGCTGCGTGATTAAGCCGAGCGCTTGTCCAGCGCATTTACACAAGCACACAGGACCGGCTTTGGTGTTTGACGACTATCCGTCAATGAAAGCAGTAATCGATCGCGACGATCTTGATGTGACTGCTGACCATGTGCTGATTTTACGCAACGCCGGGCCACAAGGTGGACCAGGCATGCCAGAGTGGGGCATGTTGCCCATGCCCAAGAAGTTACTCAAGCAAGGCGTGCGCGACATGTTGCGCTTGTCTGACGCGCGAATGAGCGGCACAAGCTACGGCGCCTGCGTTTTGCACATTTCACCTGAGTCTTACGTGGGTGGGCCCTTGGCTTTGGTTAAAACGGGTGATTTGGTTTCAATTGATGTGCCCAACCGAACCATTCGGTTGGAGATTTCGGATGAAGCGCTTGCCGCCCGTCAAGCGGCTTGGACGCCGCTTGAGCGTAAATACGAACGAGGCTATGGTTGGATGTTTTCTCAGCACATTCAGCAGGCTAATGAGGGTTGTGATTTTGACTTTCTACGAACCGATTTTGGTGGCCCCGTTCCTGAACCCGACATTTTTTAAGCCAACAGGCCAAAGGAGTCACCGCCCATGCGTGAAGTAAATCCAGACACCAAGAAACGACTGATGCACATCAGCACGGCAACCTTGGCCACTTTGCTTTTTAAACGCGGGCTGCGCAATCAGTTCATTCAAGGCATTGTGCGACTGTCTAAGTCCTCTGCCAATATGGTCGGGCCAGCGTTTACATTGCGCTACATGCCAGCCCGTGAAGATCGCAATGGTATAGAAGTTTTCCGTGACCGCAACCATCCGCAGCGCCAAGCTGTTGAACAGTGTCCGCCCGGTTCGGTCATGGTGATCGACAGCCGCAAGGATGCAAGGGCAGCATCGGCTGGTGGCATATTGGTCAGCCGATTGTTTGAAAGAGGGGTCGCTGGGGTTGTGACAGATGGCGGCTTTAGAGACTCTGATGAGATCTCGCAGCTCGGTATTGCGAGCTATCACCAACGGCCTTCGGCGCCAACAAATTTGACCTTGCACGAGGCCATCGATATTAACGTGCCCATTGGCTGTGGCGATGCGCCAATTTTTCCTGGGGATGTGTTGGTGGGTGATGCTGATGGCGTTATTGTGATTCCAGCAGAAATTGTTGATGAAGTCGCTGTGCAAGCCACTGAAATGACAATCTTCGAAGATTACGTGATGGCGGCGGTTAAAAAAGGCCAGTCTATTCTTGGACTTTATCCGCCAACGGACCCTCAAACCTTGGTTGATTTTGAGCGATGGCGCAAAGAAAATAGCCTTTAGGGCTATGCGACACATTGAAAGAATAGGCCAAAGCAGGGAGGGGGTTAAGGGCTGCCCCTTAAACTCGATTTGAGCCTGCGATGATTTGACGTTACTGGGGTGACTGACGGGGCTCGAACCCGCGACAACCGGAATCACAATCCGGGACTCTACCAACTGAGCTACAGCCACCAAAGGATTGAGATATTAACATGATTAACCGGGCCTTTTCTTAATGGATTGGCACCAATTGTTGGGCGTTATGCAAGGTTATTGGCCGCATCTGGTACTGGTCGTTTCGGTCTTGGCCAGTGTGTTGGCGACGATCCATATCGCCATGACCAAGCAAGACGTGAAGTCGGCCATTGGCTGGGTGGCGGTGGTTATTTTCTCGCCACTACTGGGTGCTACTTTTTATCTTTTTGCGGGTATTAATCGCATTCGTCAAAAGCGGTTGTCGGCGCAACGCGAGATGGCCAAGCATGAGTTGGCTGTCATGGAACGCCTTATCGTACGCGACTTGACCGATTACGCTGATCACTACCTTGATGCGCTGCGCACGCTAGGCAACAACGTTTGTGAAAACGAGCTGTTCAATGGCAATCGTGTCGAAATCCTCGACTCAGGCGATGAGACCTACCCAGCCATGATTGAAGCGATTGCATCAGCACGGCGGTGCATCGTGCTGCAGAGCTATATTTTTGATCATGATGGCATTGGTGTAAAAATTGCTCAAGCGCTGATAGACGCCTTTAACCGTGGTGTCCAAGTGCGCGTGTTGATCGATGCTGTTGGTGCCAAGTACTCAAATCCAGCCATTACCCGTTTACTCAAAGCCAGTGGTGTTCCTGTGGCCCGTTTTCTGCCAACAGCGATTGGCTTGCGTTTGGTCTACGCGAATTTGCGCAGTCACCGAAAGTTACTGGTCGTTGATGGTAGTTTGGCTCTGGCTGGCGGCATGAATATTCGCAGTGGGTTCATGAGCGCATTCGCGGGCGAGAATCGCGCCAGTGATACCCACTTTAAAGTCACAGGCCCCATCGCGCGGCAGCTGATGAATAGTTTTGCGCACGATTGGGAGTTCACCACGCGTGAAAGCCTGCCAACTGCGCCTTGGTTTGAATTTACACCTGAGGCCCTGAGTGGCGAGGATGTGACACCGGCGCGAGTGGTTCCCTCGGGTCCCGACCGAACCATGCAGAGCAATCAAAGCATGATTTTGGGCGCCTTATCGGTTGCCCGTCATCATGTGCGCATTCAGTCGCCGTATTTTCTACCGGATATGGTGCTGATGGCCGCTTTGGTGACAGCTGCCCGTCGTGGTGTGACGGTGGACGTGTTGATTCCTGGGCACAACAATCTAAAGCTTGTTGGTGCGGCCATGGAAGCGCAACTCGAATTGCTGATTAAAGACGGCGTTCGCGTGTGGCGTACGAGCGGGGCATTCGATCATTCCAAACTTTTAACGGTTGACAATCAATGGTCTTACGTGGGTTCTTCCAATATTGATCCACGTAGCCTGCGATTGAATTTTGAGTTGGACCTTGAAATCTATAGCCGAGCGTTGGCTAATCATCTGAGCCAACGGATCGACACCAAAATAGCCCAAGGCAAGTTGGTGACACTATCTGAACTTCAATCGGTTTCATTTGCCGTACGCTTGCGTAATCGTTTGATTTGGTTGGTTTCACCCTACCTCTAAAAGACGCCATTGCCTCTTGTGAGCTCGCGTATTGGTGCGCGCTCGCCTTCTTGCGTATTTTTCACAATTGTTTTGATCATTTGAATGCTTGAAGATGCTCGCCTTGCTCGGGTTGAGGCTAGCGATGATGGCGACATATGTTTTGAGTGGTGTGATCGGGGTGGGCTTGGTGCTTGCTTTAAGCGGTTGTGTTGTTAAAGACACAGCCATTGATGATTCTTTTGTGCAGGTCGCTGACCATGCTGTGCTGGTTGGCAATCCAGACTTCAACTGGCATTTGAGTGGCGACCGTCGTGTTGCCCCGCGACAAGTGTTTTCTGATGCGCGCCACATTTGGTTGCAGTGGCATCCCCACCAGGCCATACCCACAGTCTTTGCGCAAATGGGTGCCCAGTGGCAAGTTTTGGATCTGCGAACGCAAGGCCAATATTCAATTGTAGATGGGCATTGGTCGGTGTTGCGTTTTCAAGGCGCGCAACTTCAAGCGCATGCACATCGTCGGATTCAATCAGATTGTCCGCCCTTGCTGTCATCGGCACCGGTGTCAAGCGCACGCCAATATGAACTACGAATTTCAGACCACACCATCCGTCAGGCTTTAAACCGCTGGGCACTTGAAAACGATTGGTACTTTGATGATGCGCACTGGACCTTACCGGTGGATTTACCAGTGACCGCACCTGCGCGTTTTTCAGGTGATTTTGCAGCGGCAGTCGAGCAATTACTGCAAGCCGTTGAAGGTGCTGGCCGACCCGCTCGCCCCTGTTTTTACGCCAACCACGTGTTGCGTGTGATTCCCAAAACGGCCTCATGTGAGCCAGGCCAGACAGCGAGTGATAAGACCGTTGGGGTGCGGCCATGAGGTCAACGATACCAGTGGGGGTTTGGCCCGAATTACTAAGCGCGTGCTTAGTGTTCGCGCTGACGGGTTGTGCCATTGATGAAAGAGCGACCACCAGTCGCGATGCGACCAAACGAGCTGCTCAAAACCTAGAACACATGAGCGATCGTTTTCAACAGGCGACCCAAGAGCGTCAAGCACCATCATCAACGCATCGGGTCAATAAGCCATGGGTCTCGGGCCAGCCCATTGCGTTGGCGCCAGAGGTCAGTTTGCCTAAGCCTTTGCGGGCTGATGTCAAGACCACGCTTATTTTTCATCAGAAGGCGGTCTCCTTGGTTGAGGTCGGGCAGCGCATCGCACGGGCAACAGGTATTCCTGTGCGAGTGCGCCCCGAGGCCTTGTTGGCACCGCATCATTTCATGCCGCGACTGCAAGACGTTACCGCCACCGTGCAGGCGGCATCAGCGCCTGAGCCGATGATGCCCATGGGCACTCGACCATTGTCGGAAGTGCTTGATTTAATTGCGACCAGTCATGACGTTCAGTGGCGATACACGGGAAAGGCCATTGAGTTTTTTCGTACCGAAACACAAGTCTTTGATATTCGAGCGTTGGCGCTAGACGCGAGCACGCAAATGCAACTTGGTAAAACAGGTGGGAGTGCAAACGGTGGTTTTGAAAGTTCGGCCCAAACCACGCTTTCACTGGCAGCGCAACCAGTACTAGATGATATTCGTCAACGGGTCGAGCCCTTCATGACTCGTGCTGGCACGATATCGGCTCAGCCGGGCAATTTGAGTTCGATTGTGGTGACCGACACGCCGGGTGCGCTGGCCGCCATTGGTCGTTATCTGGCTGAGGCCAATCGTGCCATGACGCGACGGGTGCGATTGGTCTTTGAGGAAATGACCGTAACGCGCAGCCAAGCACACGAGCAGGGCATCGATTGGTCTTTGGCTTTGGCTGCAGATGTGGCAAGTCTGCAGATTGGCTCAGCGACTCTCAGTGGGGTGGCACCTGTGTTGGGTACGGCTAATGCGTCGCTTCCCACCATGAAGGGTGTAACGGGTAGCGTGTTGGCTCGCGCGGTTTCAAAGTACGCCGACATCCGACGTCATACCACGGTGCCTGTGGTGACCTTAAATCGGCGGCCAGTGACGCATGCGGTGCGATCGACTTTTACCTATGTGGATCAAATCCAATCGGTTGGTGCCGCCAAGAAAGACGATACCAAGCCAGTTCTGCCGGGCATTGCTATCAGTCAGAAGCGCGAGACGGTCGGTGCATTCCTGACCCTGGTTCCTGATATTCAAGTCGATGGGCAAGTTTTGTTATCCGTGGCTTACGACAACACCACAGCGCTTCCTCTTGAGTCCTTAGCATTTGGTGGCCCTGAGCAATCCTTGCAAGTTCAGCAACTGAACTTGCAAGGCAATGGAACCTTACAACAAGTTGCGCTGCACCCTGGACGCACAACCTTGATCGCTGGGTTTGAGCAAAGAAACGATGAAACGCAGCAGGGTCGTCTAACGCCTGATGCACCGCGATTACTCGGTGGACATGACAAGTTAGAACATCGCAAAAGCATCACCTTGATCTTTGTAACTGCCCAGGTTGAAGATGGATACTGAATTGCCAATCTCACCATGGTCTGAGCACGGCCCAAACCTGCACACTTGGAATGCACCTGATCAATCGCTGCGTTGGGTTTTTGGCTTGCAGTGGACGGCAACTTTAGGCAGGCGTAGTCGGCAGTGGTTGTTTAATCAGTTGCGCCGTCAAAACGTGCGTTGGTATGCCAGCGCTGGCGCTCAAGGTGAGCTGGTGGGCATGGACATGACGGGTCGATTGGTGTTTGAAGATCGGCCGGTTTTTGCAGCGGCGGTGGGTTACGCGCTGAGCCACCCGCAGGGGACGCACCTGCTACGTTTGATGATCACGCCCGCGCACCAATGGGTTATCGGTGTGCACCAGGGTAGTGTGCTGAGTCACACCGATTGCTGGATGGATGCACAAGCCGCTGACTTAGTGCAAGCCGGCCTTGAACAGCGATTTAGTGCATTGGTTGTCCAAACAGTGGTTTGGCCTTCTGAAAATTCGATGACCGCGCCGCTTGAGCTCGACTTCTTGCACATGACCGCAGTCGAACCTGCCCGTTGCAAGCGATTGCGCTACGGACTAGGCGGCGAGATGATTATCCTCACCATAGGGGCGTTAGTGTGCTTATTTGGTGCCAGTTTGATGTGGCTTTCGTTGGTTGGGTGGCCGCAAACAAATGAAACCACAGTGTTAGCAGCAAGAGCAGACACAGACGCTGTGATGCCGTCAATTGAGGTCCATGACAGGCGTGATTTGGATCCCCTTTGGCAGGCCCTGTTGCAACTGCCGGTTGATCCTCGTGGCTGGATCCTGCAAACCGTGAATTGTACGATAGTCGCTGACGCTGCGAATTGTCGCGCTGATTATTTGCGTCGTCGCGCCACCACGGATAACGTTGTTTTGAGCGAGCACGCGCCTAAAAGTTGGCGCTTAAAACCCGTATCCCTCGATCTGTCGCGTTTTGAAAGTGTCGTTCGTTTGGCTGTCAAGCGGTTGCCAGTGGGATCAGCCAACACAACTGACGCAGACGACTCATGGTTGACTGCCTTGCAGCGGCAAAGTGCCATCACGCCGAGTATCAGTCTGGGACCTCGGTATCAAAAACAGTTGGGTGGTGATCCGGTTTTGTTCACGCTTGAATCGGCTGAAATCAGTCTTCGTCTGCCGGTGCGTCAGTTATCGCTTTTGCAGTCGTGGTCTTTGCCGGTGTTTTGGCAGGCCGTCCGACTGGAAGTCATGCCGAGCGCCACTGTCGATGAGCACAACAGTTATCTCATGCTTCACTTAAAAGGAGAATTACGTGCACTTAAATCGAATGCCTCTTGAGCTGATTGTGTTGTTGGGGCTGGGACTATACCCGTGCTGGGTTTTGGCTGACCGAAGTGAGATGACCGTCCAAGTGATGGCGAAGATGGAGTCCGATGCGCTCGATCAAGTCTATCGACAGGCCACACAGCGTGCCAAACCGACACGTCCAGCACCCAGGTTGCTGGCTATTCATGGGGTGTTGCCCGTTTTGCAAGCACAGCTTTGGGTTGACGGGGCATTGGTATTGTTTCAGCAAGGTCAAACCAATCCGATATCAGCGCGTGCCAAAGGGTTACGCCTGCGCGCCATCAAACCGCCTTGCGTGTCTTTTGACAATCGGGGGCAACGACATCATTTGTGCTTATCGCAGGCCGTTCAATGAGGTGGCGAACTGGCGTTCAGCGTTTAACGTTGCAAGATATTACCGCCAAGGCCAGTGTCGAAGTCTGGTCTGAGACTGACCGAGCTCGTTTTGAAAGTTGGCGACCGGTTTTTGATCAATTATCAATTCCACCCGGTGATCTTTTAGATCGTTTTTGCCCCGTTCAGCGTGAGGATTTGACGTGTCAGCTGTTAGTGCTCGCTGAGTGTGCCGATGACAATGACGTCACAGCATTGTTGCTGGTCATGCGACAAGCCGGTCTCGTGATGTGTCAGCCCAACGTTTTGTTGGTGCCTGCGGTCGTGCTCGGTGAGCTAAATCGACGTTTGAGATTGGCCGAGCAACCGAGTTTGGACGTTGTCACACTACAGACGCCCAAACATGTTCTGTTTTCTTTGTTGGATGATGTTTTGTTATGGGCGATCCAGGCCGGTGCTAGTGACATTCATTTGACATTGCATTCGCGACGCCCGAATGCTGACATTGCTTTTACGGTTGATGGCTGGCTGGTTCGACCAACACAATTTCAAGCGGTGGAGGCTCAGATGCTCAATGAACTGCTGAGCATCGCTTGGATGGGTGTGCGAGGTGGTAACGGGGCGGTGTTCGATCCAGGACGCGAGCAGCAGGGCCGACTCGAGCGTTGTGTCAAAGGTCGTGAGATTGGTTTGCGCTGGGCATCATTGGTGACAGGGCAAGGTCCTAGCGTCTGCCTAAGGGTCTTAAACCCAAAGGGGCGAGAACGGGTGCCGCCACTTGCCGAACTGGGCTATACCCGCGACCAACTGGCCATGCTTGAGCGTGCCTGCAGCGGTGATGGTGGGGCTGTGATTTTTGCTGGGATGGTTGGTTCGGGCAAGTCGACAACATTGGCGTCACTGGTGCAAGAAATTCCCCAAACCAGAAAGATCATCACACTTGAGGATCCCGTGGAGTACGTATTAGACAATGCGTTGCAGTGCTTGGTGGTCAGTCTACAAGAACAAACACAGCAACCGGAACAAACAAACGATAGCGACTTGGCTATTAAATTAAAGACCATAAAAAGAAGTGCCGCGCATGATGTTCTGATTGGTGAAATCCGTGATCGTTTGGGTGGTCAAGCACTGACGGATCTTGTGTTGTCTGGGACCAGCGTTTACACAACGTTGCACGCGAGTTCAGTCATGCAAGTTTTGTTACGCCTGAGCTCGTCCATGATTGGCGTGCCTGAATCCCTCTTGGCGATGCCAGGCATACTGAAACTACTGGTTTATCAAGCGCTTCTACCCAAGCTCTGCGCTGTTTGCGCGCTGCCCTTTGAAAAGTGGTTGAACCATGCACCGTTGCACTGCAGCTTGAATCGAGTGCGTACGATTGAGTGGGCTGAGCAATGGTGGCAGTCTTGGCTCACAGCGACTGGCGTGGCGCCTGAATTGGTTCGGTTTCGGCATCCAGCTGGCTGCACGACATGTCGCAGAGACGCCACGGCAACACACCATGGTTACCATGGGCGGTTTATGGTGGCCGAAATGATTGAGCCATCGGCTAACCCCGGTTTTTACGACGCCATTGGTCGTTTGGGTTTGGCACAGCAAATATCGGCTTGGCAGACGCAACTTTTAAACCGCGGTCGTTGTGACCTTCAGCACTTTCGACCGATTCGCAGCCAAGCAATTGATTACTTGCAAACGGGGTGGCTCGACCCACGCGATTACGAGCGACGTTTCGGGATGATGAGATGACGGGGTTGCGACAGCCTTTATCCATCCGCTGGGCAGCGTGGCGATTCAGGTCGCAGCGGGCTGACTACTACGATTTTTTGGCGCAGTACCTGATTCAAGTGCGTTCCTACCGGACCTTGCTGGAAATCTTTCAGCAAGACGCGTTGCGTCACGGTTCGGCAAGCGCTAGGGGACGGCTGGCAGCTTGGTGGGCATGGCGTTATCCGGCATGTGGGGGAGATTTGGCGCAAACTTGGCAGCAAACGCTTCCTGACGCCGATTTGCGCTGCATTGGCTTGGCGCAAGGCGCGGGACAATCGGCGCTCACACTAACGCTAGAAGCGCTAGCTGGTCAAATTCGGTTAACGCAGCGCAGCACACGCCAGTTCTGGCAAACCATCGCCGTGGGATTGTTCGCCTTTGTGGTGGCATTAACCGTGTTGTTTGTTCTGCCGCTGTTTGCAGCCCCTCGATTGGTGCAGGCCTTCTCGGTGGTGCCAGCGCCACTTTATGGTTTACAGACGCAGCGTTTGATGTTCTGGGTTGATCTGATTGTGAGGCATGGCTGGTTAATGATGCTGTTGTTCTTTGCGGGTCTGGCCTTATGGGTTTGGTCTTTTGGGCATGTGGTGGGACCGGTACGACAACTGTTGGATCGGCTGGGCCCGTGGCAACTGTATCGGGATATGCAAGCCATCCGTTTCTTAATGATGACGGCCACGCTGTTGAGAACACTGCAGCAGCGTGGCGTTACCTTACGCCACGTTTTGTTGGTACAACAGGGCTGCGTCAATCGTTGGGTGGGTTGGCACTTGCGTCAGATGGTGGTGCAAATCGATCGGGGCATGGACCCGTTAGACGCCTTGCAAACAGGGTTGATCAGTGACCAAGCACGATGGTGCCTTTTGGATGTTGTGCGTGTGCGAGGCTTGTCCGACGGCTTATTGACGGCTTGCACCCAAATCAGCGAGCAGATCACCACAACAATGGCTCGTCGCGCCGTTGTGTGGCGTTGGTTATTGCTGGTCGTGGCCGTTGGCGTTGTATTTGCCGTGGCGGCTTGGCATGTTGAGGTCATTGAAGAAATGCGTCGTGCCTTGACATTGATGTATGGGTAGCAAGGTGTGATCAATCCTCAAAATCAGCTCCTCTAATCCAGTCCTTCGAATAAACACTGGCTGAGCCATGGCTCAGCGCAATATGGAGCAGTAAAGAAATGATGAAACCAAGTATTGAGCAATTAACTAACGCGCCCGTATTTTGGAAAATGAGTACGAGGCCTAGGGTAAAACGTTCGTGTGAGACTGGGTTTTCTTTGGTTGAGGTCTCGATCGTGACTGCTTTGATGGTTATCTTGGCCATTATTGGCGTGCCTGCGCTGCAGGCCTATGTGATTGAGAGCAAAGTGCCCAAAGTCGCTGCTGACATGCAACGCTTTGTGTCGAGAATGAAGGTGGCCGCTTTGGGTGGCGGTCTTGCCCCCTACGCTAGCGTTGATCAGCGTGCCTTGATCAATGGTATGCGCAGCGCCACAGTGGTTACCGTTCAAGGCGAAGGTCAAAAAGCCGATGTGGCCCATGGCCTGGGGGGCCAAGGTCGAGGCGATAACGGCACTATTACCATACTGCCTGATACGGTGCCTGGGATGTCGGCGGGGTCGGCTTTTCGTTTGATGCTCACCCATGTCAATCATGCGGCCTGCCCGATGCTTGTCACGGCCATGCAACGCATGGCCAGTGTCATCACGGTGGCTGGGCATGGTGCCAGTGTGCAAGTCAAAAATGATCTTATTAATCCAGCACTTTCATACCAACCCGTGTTGGCTGACGCGCAATGCGCGCGTGGTGATAACAACCAATTTGTGTTCGTTTTTCAGTGACGCGGCGTCTACACACACAAGCCGGTCAGGCGCTTTTGGAGTGGGTATTGGTGGCCACATTGATGCTTTTGGCGGTGATCTGGGGTAGTGGGAAATGGGTCGAACGTGCTGAAAAGGTATCCATTGAGGGCATGGGGCATTGGTTATTGACCTTATCGCAGGCCATGCAAACAGCCCTAGATACTCGGCCTGAGGGTGGGCCCATCCCGGCCTTACTGATGCAACAACCGCCTGCCACGCCAGCTCAATGGCAGCAGGCGCTCAAACAATCAGGGTTTCTTTTACAGGCTTTTCCCGAAAGGGCGCCATTGCCATTTCAAATACGGGTCGATCGGCTGGTGGTGCCTTGTCAGGCGTCGAATTGCCCGCAAGCGTGGCTGCTCTTGGCCTTGCCGCCCGATCACTGGGACGCTGGGCGGCGGGCAGCCGCAGCACCCGACTTGATGGTGGCATTGGCCGGTAAAGGTTTGGTCGTTAGTGCGTTGAATCCGAGTCGGTTACAGGGATCGTCGCTTGCGATCGATGCAAACTGGCCTGAGGGTACGGTCGGTGTGCTGGCATGGCGCAGTGATGTCTTGCCACCATTTGTGCGTCTTGTTGAAACTCGGCCAGTTCATCTGACTGGGGGTTTGGAGGTGACTGGGCGAGCCAATGTGTCGGAAGGGCTTTTGCTGGGCGCTCGGGCCAGCGTTTCTGGGCGTTGCGCACCCAACGGTTTGTTGATGCGTGCGCTTAATGATGAATTATTGATTTGCCGTTCTGGGCAATGGCAGCCCACTCAGGGTAGGCGTGATGTTTGGCAAGCATGCTTGCCACGCCCGAAAGAAGATCCCCTTCTGGCGTTTTTTTTGAGGCAGGGGCCGTTGCTTGGACTTTTTGGGGAGCAGCCTGAGAACAGCTGCCGGTGTGCATCGGGTTACATCCCGAGGCTGGTTGGGCCGAATACCCATTCTGTTGCCGGTATCGCTGTGGTAGAAGGATTTCTCTGTGAGAAAAGCTAGGCTCTATAATCAAAAAATCCTTTTTACTAGCGACGCTGCCATGAAAGTTTCAGAGATCCGCCAGAAGTTTTTGCAGTTTTTTGAATCGAAGGGGCACACCATCGTGCCTTCATCGTCTTTGGTCCCTGGTAATGACCCCACATTACTTTTTACCAACTCAGGCATGGTGCAGTTCAAAGATGTCTTTACTGGTCAAGAATCTCGGGCCTACAAGCGGGCCACGAGTTCACAGCGAAGCGTGCGCGCTGGGGGTAAGCACAACGACCTGGAGAATGTGGGGTACACCGCACGCCACCACACGTTCTTCGAAATGCTGGGTAACTTCAGTTTCGGGGACTACTTTAAACGCGACGCGATTCATTATGCGTGGGAGCTCTTGACGCAGGTCTATGTGTTGCCTAAGGACAAGCTGTGGGTGACGGTCTATCACGAAGATGATGAGGCTTATGGCATCTGGCGCGATGATATCGGTGTGCCAGTCGAACGCATTATTCGAATTGGTGATAACAAGGGTGCACGCTACGCATCGGATAATTTTTGGCAGATGGCCGACACTGGCCCCTGCGGCCCATGCTCAGAGATTTTTTTCGATCATGGCGCTGACGTTTGGGGTGGGCCGCCAGGCTCTCCCGAAGAGGATGGGGACCGTTACATCGAGATTTGGAACTTGGTGTTCATGCAGTTTGAACGCGACAGCAGTGGCGTCATGCACCCGCTGCCCAAGCCTTGTGTGGACACCGGTATGGGGCTTGAGCGCATTGCAGCCGTTTTGCAGCACGTTCACTCAAACTACGAGATCGATCTGTTCATGGCCCTTATTAAAGCGGCTGCACGAGAAACAGGCTGTCAAGATTTGAGCAATAACTCGCTCAAAGTGATTGCTGATCACATTCGTGCTTGTGCATTTTTGGTGGTTGACGGTGTTATTCCAAGTAATGAGGGGCGTGGTTACGTGCTTCGCCGCATTATTCGTCGAGCCTTGCGACATGGTTATAAGCTCGGTCAATCAAAGCCTTTTTTTCATCGATTGGTTGACGATTTGGTTATTCAGATGGGCCAAGCTTTTCCGGAGCTTCAAGCCACGGCTGAGCGGGTCACAAAAGTTCTGGAGCAAGAGGAATGGCGCTTTGGCGAGACCCTAGAAAACGGTATGCGAATTCTTGATTCTGCGCTCAGTGATTTGTCTGAGGGTGATCGTTTGGATGGTCAAACGCTATTTATGCTCTACGACACTTATGGTTTCCCGGTTGATTTAACTGCCGACATTTGTCGTGAACGCAAGGTTGACGTTGATTTGGCAGGTTTTGAGCTGGCAATGGGTCGCCAACGCGATCAAGCGCGAGCCGCTGGACGTTTTAAAGCCACTGAGGGTTTGACTTACACAGGCGATGAAACGGTTTTCCGTGGTTACGATGAGTTGTGTATTCCAGCGAAAGTCACCGCCTTGTACCGAGAGGGCTCGTCCGTGGACCACATTACGGCAGGCCAACTGGCCATCGTGGTGTTGGATCAAACGCCTTTCTACGCTGAGTCGGGTGGTCAGGTGGGCGATGCTGGACTGATTCAAGCCGAGCGCGCCGGCTCGGTGACGGCTTTTCAGGTTAACGACACTCAGAAGGTCCAGGCTGGGGTTTTTGGGCATCACGGTGAGTTGGTAAGGGGTCAATTGGCTGTTGGTGACACCGTCGAGGCTCGAGTTGACCAAGGGCAACGCAGCAAAACGATTCGCAATCACTCCGCGACACACCTCATGCACAAAGCCTTGCGTGAAGTGCTTGGCGGGCATGTGCAGCAGCGTGGTTCATTGGTTGATGCACAAAAGACCCGCTTTGACTTCTCTCACGACGCGCCAATGACGCCAGACCAAATTTCCCAAGTTGAAGAGCTTGTGAACCAAGAAATATTGGCCAATGCCGCAACCCAAGCGCAAGTAATGGGTTTTGATGACGCGATTAAACATGGCGCCATGGCGTTATTTGGCGAAAAGTACGGCGATGAAGTTCGCGTGCTTGATATCGGTACATCTAAAGAGCTCTGTGGCGGCACACACGTGACCCGCACCGGTGATATTGGCTTGTTCAAAATCATCGCTGAATCGGGTGTGGCCGCTGGGGTGAGAAGGGTGGAAGCCATCACGGGCGACAATGCCTTGCATTGGGCGCAACAACTAAACGCCACGGCCGCGCAAATTGCGGCCTTGGTGAAATCGACCGTGGGTGGGGCGGCGCAACGAGTCGTGCAATTACAAGAGCAACTCAAAGACGTTGAGCGCGAGCTCGAGCAGGCGAAATCAAAACTCAATGCAGGCGCTGGCTCCGCATTGGCCGAGCAAGCGATTCAGACGCCCAACGGCTTGCGTTTACTCGTGAAACAAGTCGATGGCGTCGACCCCAAAGCGCTACGTTCTATGGTCGACCAGCTGAAAGACAAGTTGGGCAGTGCAGTGGTCGTGCTTGCCACGGTTGCCGAAGGCAAGGTTAGCCTCATTGCCGGGGTGACGGGCGATTTGACCGCGACCGTGAAAGCTGGTGATGTCGTTGCCCATTTGGCCACTCTGATTGGCGGCAAAGGGGGCGGGCGCGCTGACATGGCCATGGGCGGTGGCACTGACATTGCCGCCTTGGCCGGTGCCTTGGCAGGGTTGCCTCAATGGGTTGATGCCAAGGTGATGGCGTGACAGGCCTTGGCCCCCCAGATTCTTTGGGTATCCCTTTTGAAGGGGCTGTGGCGCTGGTGGTGGATGCTCAAGGCATGGCATGCCCACTCCCAATTCTGAAAGCCAAGAAGGCGCTCTCAACATTGCTACCCGGTGAGGTGTTGGAGGTGATCACCACTGATCGCAACGCGATTAAGGATTTTCAGGCTTTTTGTCGGCAAACGGGCAATTCACTGTTGTCGCAGCATCAAGCCGAGGGCTTGGCCCGTCATTTCTTGAAGCGGCGTGATTGATTCATGCTAATATTTCAGGCTTGGTTTTGATTCCTTACCCTTTTTTTAAAAGAGATTACCTATGGTGGTGATTCGCATGGCTCGCGGCGGCTCTAAAAAGCGCCCCTTTTATAGCCTCGTTGCAACAGATTCCCGCGACCGTCGTGATGGTCGTTTTATAGAGCGTGTGGGTTTTTATAACCCCGTGGCCAACGAAAACGAAGAAAAGCTTCGTATTGCCGTTGACCGCGTTGAGCACTGGAAGAGTGTTGGTGCGCAGCTCTCACCTGCCGTGGCTCGTTTGGTCAAAGACTACGCCTCTAAAGTTGCTGCTGCCTGACCCAAGGTCAGTGCAGTGACTTGTCGCGCCGACCTTTCGTTTTTGTAAACACCCAACGGGATCGGCATGACTACCCCACCCAAAGACTTGATTGCACTCGGCCGCATCGTTGGTGGCCACGGCGTCAGGGGATGGGTCAAGGTACAACCGTTTTCATCCGATTCGGCGGTCTTGGCAATCACCAAACAGTGGTGGATTGGTAAGCCGGCTGGGCCACTTGCTGCTGAGTCGGCTGCTGAGAAACCGCGAGCAATCGAAATACTCTGGTCTCGACCTCACAGCTCGACGTTTCTTGCCAGCGTTAAAGGGGTAGCGGACCGTACATCCGCCGACCAACTCAAAGGCCATACCGTTTTTGTGGCGCGTGAAGCCTTTCCTGAACTGGCGACTGATGAGTACTATTGGGTTGACCTGATTGGCTGCACGGTTACAACTGATGAATCGGGGCAAGTCCAAACCCTTGGCATTGTTCATGACCTGCTCGACAATCCTGCGCACCCCATCATGTCTGTTAAGCAGCAGTGTCTAGATGGAACAAGCAACGTCATGGTGGATCGCCTAGACGATAAAGAACGCCCCATTTTTTCTTTGATTCCTTTTGTGGCGGCACACGTTGATGCGGTCGACTTGACCGCAAAGACCATTTCAACACATTGGCCCAAGGACTTTTAAGTGGCACGGATTGACGCTCTCAAACTTAGGCTTAACGATTAATTAGGGTTTGGCGATGCGCATCGATGTCCTGACCTTGTTTACCAACGGCTTTCAATTCCTGACCGAATCAGGCATCACCGGCCGCGCCCACAAGCTCGGGTTGTGGTCGCTTAAGGCATGGAATCCTCGCGACTTTGTGACCGACCCGCACCGAACGGTAGACGACCGTCCCTATGGCGGCGGGCCTGGTATGGTGATGATGGCTGAACCGCTCGCGCTTGCCTTAAAAGCAGTGCGATTGGATCGTGACGGGTTAGCGCCGGTGATTCTGTTGGCACCTGGCGGCAAACGGTTTGACCAATCAATGGCGGCAAGCTTGGCCCAAAGCGCAGGGGCCATCTTCGTTTGTGGTCGCTACGAGGGGGTTGATCAACGATTTATTAACCAACACGTCGATGAGCAGTGGTCGCTGGGTGATTTTGTGCTGTCTGGTGGCGAATTGGCTTTGTTACCCATGCTCGATGCGGCAGTGCGATTGATGCCGGGTGCGATGAATCAGCAATCGTCGCACAATCAAGACTCGTTTCAACCCAGTTTGAGTGGTTTGCTTGATAGCCCCCATTTCACCCGCCCTGAGGTGCTCGATGGTGTGGCCATTCCAGACGTTTTAAAGTCAGGTCATCACCTTCGCATTGCCCAGTGGCGGCGAGAGCAATCGTTGGCACAAACGCTTGCTTATCGCCCAGACTTAATCGCACAAGCCCGCGCAGCGGGTCAGTTAAGCGAAACTGATGAGCGATTTCTGTTGAGTCTCAAATCACCATAAACGAGTTTTAATGGCGATTCGAGTTTATCCCTTTAGTTGAGCCGCTGGCGCTGGGACTGAACCTTGGCCAAAGTGTCTGAATTTTGAGCGGCACGCTGTTTTTCTTGGGCGACGACGGCCGTAGGTGCTCTTGCCACAAACGACTCGTTGGCTAACTTGTCTTCAGCTTTCTTTATTTCAGCCATCAAACGCAAGATCTCTTTATCCAAACGGGCGCGCTCTGCGACCACATCGATTTCAACTTTAAGCATTAAGCGGGTGTTGCCAACGACCTGTACGGGTGCGCCATCGTCTTCGGGTAGCGAATCAACCACAGAGACTTCGCTGAGCTTTGCCAAAACGGCCAGATAGGGTGCTTCAGCGGTAAGGCGCTCTCGATCGCCTTGCGCAATAAGAGGCACTCGCGCGGCTGGAGACAACTGCATCTCACTTCTCAATGCGCGTACCGCTTCAATACTGGCTTTTAGGGAAGCGAATGCTGCTTCAGCAGCCAGGTCCATTTGATCGGGCAAGGGCATGGGATAGGGCTGAACGCAGACGCTGGTTTGATTATTAGGGGCTCGAGTGGCAGCCACTAGAGAGACCTTTTGCCACAATTCTTCAGTAATGAAGGGCGTGATTGGGTGCAAGAGCCTTAAGATTTCGTCAAGCACGCCTATTAAGGTCGATCGGCAAGAGGCCTGCGTGATTTCATCACTGGATTGCAGCTGAACTTTGGCCAATTCGAGATACCAATCGCAGTACTCATCCCACACAAAGTGGTAAAGCGCATTGGCAATATTGTCAAAGCGGTAATCATTAAAGCCCTTTTGCACCTCGATTTTGACAGCTTGCAGGCGGCTCAGTATCCAGCGCTCTGGTAGCCCTTTGGGAATGGCATTGTCACTGATTGGGCCATGGGCTTCGGTATTCATCAACACAAAACGAGAAGCGTTCCAGAGCTTATTACAGAAATTACGATAGCCTTCGCAGCGCTTAAGGTCAAAATTGATGTTACGACCCAGCGATGCGTAAGCCGCCATGGTGAAGCGCAAAGCATCGGTCCCAAATGAGGCAATGCCGTCGGGAAAGTGTTTTCGGGTTGCTTTCTCAATAGCAGCGGCTTGCTTCGGATTCATCAATCCGTAAGTGCGTTTTTTGATCAAACTTTCCAGGTCAATGCCATCAATGAGGTCAACAGGGTCAAGTGTGTTGCCCTTCGATTTACTCATTTTTTGGCCCTCAGCATCGCGAATCAGGCCATGGACGTAGACATGGTGAAATGGCACTTTGCCTGTGAGGTGAGTGGTCATCATGACCATCCGGGCGACCCAGAAAAAGATAATGTCAAAGCCCGTAACTAGGACGCTTGAGGGCAGGTATTTGTTTAAGTCAGGCGTTTGATCAGGCCAGCCCAAAGTCGTGAATGGCACCAAGGCCGATGAAAACCAGGTGTCTAAGACATCTGGATCACGTTTCAATGCGCCTTTATAACCGGCGGCTTGCGCCCGCTTGCGAGCGGCTGTTTCGTCGTGGGCAACAAACACTTCACCGCTATCGCCGTACCAAGCGGGAATTTGGTGGCCCCACCACAACTGACGAGAGATGCACCAGTCCTGGATATTTTCTAGCCATTGGTTGTAAGTCGTGGTCCAGTTCGAAGGGAAAAACTGTACTTGGCCATTTTTGACAACATCAAGGGCAACCTCGGTGATGCTGCGTCCGGGGTGGAGTGTACCGTGTGGCGCGGGTTTGCTCATGGCGACAAACCACTGATCAGTCAGTAACGGTTCAAGAACCACGCCAGTTCTATCACCCCGGGGTTGCATCATGGTGTGGGGGTCAACTTTGACCAAAAACCCTTCTGTTTTTAAAGATGCCACCACGGCATCTCGGGCGGCAAAGCGGTCAAGGCCGCGGAACATGGTAGGGCCGTTGTCATTGATGCAGGCGTCAAGGGTGAAAAGTTCGATCAACGGCAAACCGTGTCTGATGGCGCAGGCGTAATCGTTAAAGTCGTGCGCACCGGTGATTTTGACAACACCAGTGCCAAAGCTCGGATCAACAAAGTCGTCGGCAATAATTGGAATTTGACGGTCACACAACGGCAAGTGCACTTGTTGGCCAATTAAGTGCTGATAACGTGCGTCTTCAGGGTGCACACACAGGGCGCCGTCAGCAAGCATCGTTTCAGGCCGAGTGGTTGCAATTGTCAGACCACTCAGTCTTTCGGTCGTGCCATCTTCATACCTGATGGTTTGTGGACCATCAGCAAATGGGTAACAGATGTGCCAAAGTGAGCCTTGCGTTTCAACCATCTGGACTTCAAGATCTGACACTGCCGTGAGCAAGACAGGGTCCCAGTTAACCAGTCGCTTGCCGCGGTAAATCAGGCCCTGATCATGCAGGCGTACGAAGGTCTCGACCACGCCCGCCGACATGCGTTCGTCCATGGTGAAGTATTCGCGCGGCCAGTCGGCTGAGGCGCCCAACCGGCGGACTTGTTCAGTGATCGTGCCACCAGACTGTTGCTTCCAGGCCCAGACCTTTTCTGTGAATTTTTCACGGCCTAGGTCGTGGCGGGTGATGTTTTGCGCGTCAAGCTGGCGCTCAACCACAATCTGCGTGGCAATGCCGGCATGATCGGTGCCCGGAACGAACACGGTATCGAAGCCACGCATGCGATGGTAGCGAATCAGGCCATCCATGATGGTCTGATTAAACGCATGGCCCATGTGTAGCGTGCCAGTGACGTTTGGGGGTGGAAATTGGATCACATAGGGTGGGCCGGCGTGGTCGGAATGAGCTTGCTCAACGTGCTGGCCTGCTTGGAAGTAGCCTGCGGCCTCCCATGCGGGGTACCAACATGCTTCGATGTCAGCGGGTTCGAAACCTTTTGATAGGCTGTCGGCTGTAGACGGGTTTTCTGTGGTCATAAATGAGTCTTACTTCCGGGCTATGTAGCCATATAAGGGTCAATCGCAACGCCGAACGGCGTTGAGTCGGTCTGTTGAGGGGTTTTCAACACCAAAGGTTTATCCGCCATTTTAAGGGCTAGCTGACATCTGTGCCGTGCTAGAATATCCGGCTAGGAAAAGTTACTGAAAGTGTTTGTTTTTATTACGAATTACTGGAGCATTACATGTCTGTAGAACGTACCTTATCGATCATTAAACCCGACGCAGTGGCCAAGAACGTCATTGGTCAAATTATTGCGCGATTTGAGAAAGCTGGCCTTCAAGTCATTGCCGCTCGAATGATGCACCTGTCACGCGAAGATGCCGGTCGATTTTACGCTGTTCATAAAGAGCGTCCTTTTTTTAATGACTTGGTTGATTTCATGGTTTCGGGCCCCGTGCTTGTTCAAGCCCTTGAGGGTGAGAACGCCATTCAAACCAACCGTGATCTCATGGGTGCGACCGATCCTAAGAAAGCAGAAAAAGGCACGATCCGCGCCGATTTTGCCGACAGCATTGACGCCAATGCCGTTCACGGCTCTGACGCACCGGAAACGGCTGCGAACGAAATTGCTTTTTTCTTTCCTGAAATGAATGTCCACAGCCGATAGTTCGGGCATTTGGTGATCAACGCTTGTCAACGACAATGAGTCATGCCCAGCCAGCCAGTATTGCGACCGATCCGCCCATTAATTTAATGGGTTTGGATCCGGTTGCACTGGCTGCGTTGATGAGCCAGTGGGGTGATAAGCCTTTTCGAGGCCAGCAGCTCTCTCGCTGGATTCATCAGCGAGGGGTTTCAAATTTTCAAGACATGACTGATTTGGCGTTGGCCTTCAGAGAACGATTGACCACGCGTTGTGAGGTCGCTTGCTCTTCGGTCTTGGCCAGGCACGTTTCACGCGATCTCACCCACAAATGGTTATTTGATGTTGGGGCAGGTAACGCGGTCGAAACGGTTTACATCCCCGAAGATGATCGTGGGACCCTATGCATTTCAAGCCAAGCGGGTTGTGCAGTGGCTTGCCCATTTTGTTCAACCGGTTACCAAGGTTTTAACCGCAACCTCAGTGTGGCTGAAATTATTGGCCAACTCTGGTGGGCACGCCACGACTTAACCCAATCGGGTGCTGTGACTCGGTTGAGCCAAGTTGACAGTGAGTCTGCGCCTGACCAGCGCATTATCAGCAATGTGGTTTTTATGGGCATGGGCGAACCACTCCTTAACTATGATGCGGTGCTGGGCTCATTAAGGCTGATGCTTGACGATTTGGCCTATGGTTTGTCGCGCCGCCGGGTGACGATATCAACCTCAGGTGTTGTGCCCATGATGGATCGACTTGGCCAAGACTGCCCAGTTGCTTTGGCAGTCTCGCTGCATGCGCCCAATGACGCGTTGCGCGATCGTCTGGTTCCTTTGAATAAAAAATATCCCATTGCTGAGCTTTTGGCGGCTTGTAATCGCTACTTAGCACATGCGCCAAGGGACTTCATTACCTTCGAATACATCATGTTGGAGTCGGTTAACGACGAGTTAAGTCACGCTCGTGAGCTGATTGATCTGGCTCAGCAAGTGCCTTGTAAGATCAATTTGATCCCTTTTAATCCGTTTGCGCAATCGGGCTTAAAGCGTTCTTCTGCCAACCGGGTCAGGGCTTTCAGCCAGTGCTTGCAGGATGCCGGCATTGTCACGACTGTGCGAAAAACGCGGGGCGATGACATCGATGCAGCCTGTGGGCAGCTCGCTGGTGATATCCAGGACCGAACTCGAGCGAAGCAACGCCGCGAGAACGGGATCATTCAGAGTAAGTTGCAGGACATTCCTGTTGTGGAGTCAAGACAATGAACCTTGAAGATCCCAAGACCGTTGCCTTAAAAATGGAATCGCCACCGGCGCCTAGTGATCCCGTGACGGCTGTGGCAGCTTTGCGCACGATCCGCGTGGCCAGAGGTCTTTCGCTTGAGGACGCGGCTGCGCGGTTGAAGTTTGCTCCCCGCGTTATCGACGCCTTCGAGTCCGAGCGTTGGGACGAGTTGCCGCGCGGTATTGGTTTGCGAACGCTGGCCAAAAATTATGCAAAGTTCCTCGAAGTTGATTTTGCGGCTCTTGAGCCAACACTGCGCGAGCACTTTGACGCGTCGCTACCAAAAACGAGTTTGGCGGAGCACACCTCTACGCGAAGCCTGGGCGATGCGGTTGAAAAACCGGCTTTGGCTGGATCGACGGGTTGGGTGATTTTGATTGTGGCGGTCGTGATAGTGGTGCTTGGTATTGCCATCGTGCAAGGCATCTTACCGCCGTCGCTCGTGCCAGATTGGTTAAAGGGGCAGTGAACATGAGTTTGCCTGAATCAGCGTTTCCAGATGACATCGTAACGTCGGGTATGCCCGGTACGCTGTCTCGACGAAAAACACGCCAAGCGGTGTGTGCTTGGGGTGATCATCAGGTCTTGATTGGGGGCAATGCGCCAGTCGTTGTGCAATCGATGACCAACACAGACACTGCTGATGCGATTGCGACAGCCATTCAAGTTAAAGAGTTGGCACAAGCTGGTTCTGAGATCGTTCGCATCACGGTGAACTCGCCTGAGGCAGCAAGAGAAGTGCCCGCGATTCGCGATCAGCTCGATAAGATGGGCGTGTCTGTCCCGCTGTGTGGTGACTTTCACTTTAATGGTCATAAGCTCTTGACCCAATACCCTGATTGCGCCCAGGCGCTGTCGAAATACCGCATCAACCCGGGCAATATGGGTGGTGGCAAGCGTCGAGATGATAATTTCGCACAGATGATTGAAGTGGCTTGTTTGCACAATAAGCCCGTTCGCATTGGTGTGAACTGGGGCAGTTTGGATCAAGAGTTGTTGGCCAGGATGATGGATGAAAACAGCCACCGCTCTGATCCATTGACTGCGCAAGCCGTGATGCGTGAGGCCTTAGTGGTGTCTGCCATTAGTAATGCTGAACGCGCCGAAGTGCTGGGTTTGCCAGGCAACAAGATTGTGCTGTCGTGCAAGGTCAGTCACGTGCAGGATTTGATTGCCGTCTATCGCGAGCTATCAAAACGTTGCGACTACCCTTTGCACTTGGGTTTGACAGAGGCGGGGATGGGAACCAAAGGCGTGGTGGCCTCAACGGCGGCATTGGCGGTGTTGTTGCAAGAAGGCATTGGCGACACGATTCGCATTTCTTTGACCCCCGAGCCAGGTGGTGATCGTTGCCGCGAAGTGGTGGTGGCCCAAGAAATTTTGCAAACCATGGGTATGCGCGCCTTCACACCAATGGTCATTGCTTGCCCAGGTTGCGGTCGTACCACCAGCACGGTATTTCAAGAGCTCGCTGACGATATCCAGCGTTATTTGCGTCAGCAGATGCCCGTTTGGAAAGTGCAGTTTCCCGGTGTTGAGGCTATGAATGTTGCTGTCATGGGTTGCGTGGTCAATGGGCCTGGCGAGAGCCGGCATGCGAATATTGGTATTAGTTTGCCTGGCACAGGCGAGGTGCCCGCGGCACCTGTTTATGTCGATGGCGAGCGCACGGTGACACTCAAAGGCGAGCACATTGCCAAAGAGTTTCAAGTGATCGTTGAGCAGTACGTCCGACGGCGCTATGGGCAAGGGAATCAAAATTCCCAATAATTGGTTAAAAAATGACGAGTGAATTTAAGAAACTGACCGCGATTCGCGGTATGAACGACGCCTTGCCTGACGATTCGGCTGCGTGGGAAGCGCTTGAGGGCGTTTTACGTGATTGGTTGGCACAGTATGGCTACGTCAACATGAGAGTGCCGGTGCTTGAGCACACTCGCCTATTCACTCGCGGCATCGGTGAAGTGACCGATATTGTTGAAAAAGAAATGTATTCCTTTACTGATTCGCTTAACGGTGAGTCGTTGACCCTGCGCCCAGAATTCACGGCTGGCATGGTACGGGCGACCATTGAGCACAACTTGCTTTACGAGCGGCCTCGTCGCGTGTACACCATGGGCCCGGTGTTTCGACATGAGCGACCTCAGCGGGGTCGCTATCGGCAGTTTCACCAACTCGATGTCGAGGCATTGGGATTGCCCGGCCCCGACGTGGATGCAGAACTGATTTTGATGACAGCTCGCCTGTGGCAACGGCTCGGTCTTGATGGAATGACCCTCGAAATTAATTCGCTGGGTCAGTCTGACGAGCGCCAAGCTCATCGTGCCGCTTTGATTGCGCATCTTGAAAAGTATCGTGACATTCTAGATGAGGACGGTTTGCGTCGTCTGCACAGCAACCCTTTGCGTGTGCTCGACACCAAAAACCCAGCCTTGCAGGACATGGCTAATGCCGCACCGCGACTGTTTGATTTTTTGGGCGCTGACTCTATGGCGCACTTCGAAGGCGTTTGTGCCCGTTTGAATGATGCTGGTGTCGCCTACAGAATCAATCCGCGGATGGTACGGGGGCTTGACTACTACAACCTTACCGTGTTTGAGTGGGTTACCGAGAAACTTGGCGCCCAAGCCACGGTGTGCGGTGGCGGTCGTTATGATGATTTGATTGCTTTGTTGGGTGGCAAACCCGCGCCGGCGGTTGGTTTTGCCATCGGGATGGAGCGATTGCTCGACTTGTGGTCGCAGTCACGCACGCTAGCGCCAGCGGTGGAGTGCCAGGTTTACTTGATTCATCAGGGCGATTTGGCTCAGCGCCGCGCGTCACTTTTGGCCGAAGGCTTACGGGATCAGGGCTTGAAAGTGATTGTTCACGCGGGGTCGCCAGGCTTTAAGTCGCAGTTTCGCCGAGCTGATGCCAGCGGGGCTAGCTTTGCGGTTATCCTTGGCGAGGATGAAATAGCGGCAGGTGAAGCGTCAGTGAAACGGTTGAGGGCGGAACAATCGTCTGCGAACGAGACTCAAATGCGAGTGCCATTTGAGAAGCTGGTGAAATTTATGATGGATAAGGTCTGAGATCATGGCGTACGACTTAGAAGAACAGGAACAAATCGAACAACTCAAAGCGTGGTGGCGCAAGTATGGTGCCCTGACCCTTGGATTGCTGACGCTGGCGCTTGCAGCGGTGTTGGGTTGGCAAAGTTGGAACTGGTACCAGGGTCAACAGGCCAGCCAGGCTCGCGGCTACTTTGAAGCCTTGGAGCGTGCTAAACAAGAGGGCGGTGCCGATGCCATTCCCCGTGTCTTGGCGGCCATGGGTACGTTGCAAACTGAGTTCCCGGATACCGACTACGCAGGTCGAGCGGCATTATTGGCCGCACAGTCTTTGCAACAAGGCGGTGATTTAACGGCTGCCCAAGCTATCTTAGTGTGGCTCAGTAACAGCAAGCACACTGCTTTGGTGCCGGTGGCGAAAATCAGATTGGCGGGCCTTTTGCTTGACCAGCAACAGTATGAGCAAGCCTTGAATGCCTTGCAGTCGCCTGCGCCATCATTTGAGGCGCTGTTCGCTGATCGTCGGGGTGATATTTTCGCTGCTCAAGGTGAGTCACAAAAGGCCCTGGAACAGTGGCGTTTGGCGCTGGCGTCCCTAGGTGCTAATCAAGGGCTGGCCAGCGCATTGCAGCTCAAAATTGACATGTTGGGTGGATAGATGCAACTCACTGGCAACGACATAAGCAACCTCAGTTCCCCAAGGCCTGGAGCGGCCGTACGACTTCGTCGTGTTCTTCTAATGGGTTTGGCGACAGTTTTTGTTTCCGGTTGCTCTTCGTGGTTTGAGTCTGATGATCGCAACGAGCCAATGACGCTGACGACTTTTACTCAAAAAATAGAGGCCAGCATCGCTTGGCGCGCACCAGTTGGTAGCGGTAGCTCTTATGGTTTCGCGCCTGCGGTGGTTGGAACAAACGTCTATGCTGCGTCAACAAGCGGCCATGTAGCGCGCATCGATTTGACCACAGGCGCGACGGTCTGGAACGTTCAGCTGGATAAAAAATTGTCAGCTGGTGTGGGTGCCGATGAAAGCACAGTGGTCGTGGTAACCCCTCAGGCAGAAGTCATTGCGCTAGATATGGATGGTCAAGAAAAGTGGCGCGTTAAGGCATCGAGCGAAGTCAATCACACGCCCTGGGTCGGAAAGGGTGTGGTGGTGGTTCGTGCCGGGGACTATCGTGTACAGGCCTTTAACGCCGAAAACGGTGAGCGGATTTGGAGTGTGCAAAGGCCTGGTCCAGCACTTTCATTGCGCGCACCGTCTCGTATGACTTTTACCCAAGATCTCATTATCACTGGCATGCCGGGCGGTCGACTAATGGCTATAGAGCCAGCCACTGGCGCAGCGGTTTGGGAGGGGATTGTGGCTGTTCCTCGAGGGGCCAGCGACCTTGAGCGGGTCAATGACATCGTGGGTATACCCTCTGTTCAAGAGGATTTCTTATGTGCTGTTGCCTATCAAGGCCGGGTCACTTGCTTTGATACCGAGCGTGGTGGCTCGACGGTTTGGGCAAATAACTTTTCCAGTATTGTGGGCCTGGCGATCGATGCCAAGCAAGTTTATGTCCCGGATGCGCGCAGCACCATTTCGGCGTTTGAATTAAAAGAAGGTGCCGTGGCTTGGCGTCAAGCGGCACTGCGTAATCGTCAAGTCACGGAGCCCGCTGTCCTCGGCAATGCTCTGGTGCTCGGTGATTTTGAAGGATTTGTTCACGTGCTTTCAACTGAGAACGGTGCCTTCATGGCACGCGTGGCAGTTGGCGGGGGTGTGATGCGATCGCCAGTGCAAAGCACACCTGCGGGCGCTTTGGTGCAAGCGGGCGATAGTTCTGTTTCTCTTATTCGGTTGAATTGATTCGTGGCTCTTAAACCTGTCGTCACCTTGGTGGGGCGTCCCAATGTTGGTAAGTCAACCCTGTTTAACCGGTTGACGCGTTCTCGCTCGGCCTTGGTGGCAGACTTTTCAGGTCTGACACGAGATCGGCATTACGGTGAGGGACGGGTGGGTGACATCCCTTTTATTGTGGTTGATACTGGGGGTTTTGAGCCAGTGGCCAAGACTGGTATTTTGCATCACATGGCCAAGCAAACAGAGCAGGCTATTGCTGAGTCTGACGTGGTGGTTTTTTTGGTTGATGCACGAGCGGGTTTGAATGCTCACGACCGTGAGATTGCCAATTTATTGAGAAAGTTAGCGCAGACCGTCATTGTGTGTGTCAATAAAGCGGAAGGCATGTCTCACTCATCGGCTGTGGCGGAATTTTTTGAGCTTGGTTTGGGTCAGCCGCATGCGATCTCTGCCTCTCATGGTGATGGTGTGGCTTTGCTTGTAGAGGCGGCCTTGGCGTCTTTTCGTGAACCGGCCAGTGAGTCCACCGAGCCTTTGGGTGATGATGAAAATTTTGAGCCAGCTGACGAATCAGAACACAGAATCAAACTTGCGATTGTTGGGCGACCAAACGTAGGCAAGTCGACTTTAATCAACACGTTTGTTGGCGAAAACCGGGTTATCGCATTTGATATGCCGGGTACCACACGCGATGCCATCGAGATTGAGTTTGAACGCGATGGGCGGCTCTACACCCTCATCGATACAGCAGGTTTGCGCCGGCGTGGCAAGGTCTTTGAAGCGGTTGAAAAGTTTTCAGTTATCAAGACGCTCCAGGCGATTGAGGCTTGTAATGTTGTTTTGTTAATGGTTGATGCGCAACAAGAGATTTCAGACCAAGATGCGCACATTGCGGGTTTTGTGGTGGAGTCGGGGCGAGCGCTTGTGGTTGCCATTAACAAATGGGACAACATCAGCCGTGAGCAGCGCGAACGGATTGAGCGGGAGTACGAGCGTAAATTGCGTTTTTTGTCGTTTGCTAAGCTGCATCATATTTCAGCGTTACGTGGGCAAGGTGTTAATGCCGTTTTACGTTCCGTAAAAAGTGCTCACGCAGCCGCCTTCAGTAAGCTCTCGACCCCAAAGCTCACGCGCACCTTGGAGGATGCCGTGGCACAGCAGCAACCACCCAGAAGGGGTATCTTTAGGCCCAAGATGCGATATGCCCACCAAGGTGGGCAGAACCCGCCGCTCATTATCATTCACGGCAATGCCCTCGATTCGGTATCTGACCCGTACAAACGTTACTTAGAGTCCAAATTTAGAGATGTTTTTGAGCTGGCTGGTACGCCGTTACGCATTCAGTTCAAGTCTTCTTTCAACCCCTATGTCGATGGTTAAGGCGTCATGAGTCAATTTTGGAGCCCCGTGGTTCGTTCGTTGCAGCCGTATGTTCCAGGCGAGCAGCCTTTGGTTGAGAACCTAATCAAATTAAATACCAACGAGCATCCCTATGGCCCTTCACCTCGGGCGTTGGCAGCCATTGCAGCCGCGACTAACGATAGCCTCAGACTCTATCCAGATCCCGCCGCTGGTGCACTCAAGCAGGCACTGGCCAAGCGTTACGGCTTAAGTGTCGATCAAGTGTTTGTTGGCAATGGCTCGGATGAGGTTTTGGCGCACGCTTTTTTTGCCCTTCTTAATCAAGAGCGGCCTTTATTGTTTCCTGACCTGACCTATGGGTTTTACCCCGTTTACTGTCAGTTATTCGGGATCAAGCACCGATTGGTGCCACTTGACGAGGCATTCAAGATTAGAGTTAGCGACTACATGGGGCAAGGCGAGCAACAGGCGGGCGCGATTATTTTTCCCAATCCCAACGCACCCACTGGGCGAGCTTTACCGCTGTCCGATATTGAAGCGGTTGTTCGAGCGAATCCAACCATTCCCGTTGTCATCGATGAGGCGTACGTGGATTTTGGTGCGCAAAGTGCTGTGGCGCTTCTGGGGCAATACCCTAACCTGTTGGTGGTGCATTCCATGTCAAAGTCTCGCTCTTTGGCGGGTTTGAGGGTTGGTTATGCCCTCGGAGCACCGGATTTGGTGGTGGGTTTGGAACGAGTCAAAGATAGTTTCAATTCTTACCCCCTCGACCGACTGGCTCAGGCCGGTGCCTTGGCTGCTGTTGAAGACACGGCCTATTACGAAGCGGCGAGCCAAAGGGTGGTCGCTACCCGGGACCAGTTGACGGCCAGTTTGCAAGGTCTTGGCTTCGAAGTGTTGCCTTCGAATGCTAATTTTGTGTTTGCTCGCCACCCTGAGTATCAGGGTAAAAAATTAGCGGACTGGTTGCGCGAACGCGCTATTTTGGTTCGACATTTCAAACATCCGCGGATAGAAGACTTTTTACGCATCACGGTGGGAACTCCTGAGCAGTGTGACAGTCTCATTAAAGCGTTAACTGAATGCATGCGCCCGTAAGGTTCTTCTGGTAAACCCGCAGAAAAGCCGGTAGAGTCTAGTAAGCGGATTGTGCACCGCAATGTCATGTTGCCGCGCAAAAAATGAATATCAAAAACAACGAATACATCACTCTGGAGTTAGTCAATGAGCAATAAGGGGCAAACCCTACAAGACCCTTTCCTTAACGCCTTGCGTAAGGAGCACATTCCTGTTTCCATCTATCTGGTCAACGGGATTAAGTTACAAGGGCACATAGAGTCGTTTGACCAATATGTAGTGTTGCTAAGAAACACGGTTACGCAGATGGTTTACAAGCATGCGATTTCGACCGTGGTTCCTGCCAAAGCAGTGACCTTGCCCCTGGAGGGCGAAAGCGCTGAATAACCTGTTTGCCTGGGGCATCAAATAATGCAAGCGCTCATCATCGGTGTTGATTTAGGCTTGCCAGACTATCTCGCTCAACGCGAAGAATTTGATATGCTCGCCAAGGGAGCCGGTGCTGTCGTGGCTGGCCAACTCACGGCTCGCCGAGACAGACCGGATGCGGCTTATTTTATTGGCTCTGGCAAGGCCGACGAAATCGCGCTAATGGTCGAGGAGACGGAGGCAGATATCGTTTTGTTTGATCAACCTTTGTCACCTGCGCAGCAACGAAACTTGGAAAGAAAATTCAATGTTCGTGTGGTGGATCGGGTGGCTCTGATTCTAGACATTTTCGCTTTACGCGCAAAAAGTCATGAGGGTAAATTACAGGTTGAATTGGCTCAGTTGCAGCATTTGGCGACACGGTTGACCCGCATGTGGAGTCACTTAGAGCGACAGCGTGGTGGCATTGGCATGCGTGGGCCGGGCGAATCACAGCTTGAAATGGACCGCCGCATGATCGGTGATAAGGTCAAAGTACTCAAGGAACGTTTAAGCCGTCTGCAGCGTCAGCGTGTGACGCAGCGGCGTGCCCGAGCCCGGGGTGCTTCGATCTCGATTTCGTTAGTGGGCTACACCAACGCTGGTAAGTCGACCCTGTTTAACGCGTTAACGCACGCTGATGCCTATGCGGCTGATCAACTGTTTGCCACGTTAGACACCACCACTCGCAAGCTATGGGTGGAGGGGACAGGGCAGGTTACGATTTCTGATACGGTTGGATTTATACGGGATTTGCCTCACACGTTGATTGCCGCTTTTCGGGCAACACTAGAAGAAGCAATACATGCCGATGTGTTGTTTCACGTCGTCGATGCCTCGAGTGATCAACGTGACGAGCAAATTCACCAAGTCCAGCGCGTTTTATTGGATATTGGCGCCGGTGAAGTGCCCCAAGTGATGGTCTATAACAAAATAGATAACCTTGGTCTGCCTGCGAGAATAGAGCGTGATGCTCATGGTACGATTCAGAAGATTTTTGTCAGTGCACAACAAAGGGAAGGTTTGAACTTTATTCGTCAAGCCATTGCTGAGTTTGCCTTAAGCGCGGAAACCCATGCGATTCATTAAAAAAATTTTTAATTTGAACGATCCCGGTTGGGGTCGTGGTTCAGATAAGCAGCATAACAATTCTGAACCCCCTCGTCGTCCCAATCAGGACGGACCGCCTGACTTGGATCAAGTCTGGCGGGATTTCAACAGACGCCTGAACGGCTTGTTTGGCAAAGGTGGTGGTGGCAACCGTCCCTCTGGTCCCAATGGTCCAAACAACTCCTCACCTTTCGGTGGTGGTGGTCCATCACCGAAGCAAACGAAGGTGGGTTTTGGTGTGGTTGGCGCAGCAATCGGTTTGCTTTGGCTAGGCAGCGGCTTCTTTATTGTTCAAGAAGGCCAGGTCGGTGTGATCACGCAGTTTGGGGCCTACAAAAGCACAGCGCAGGCGGGCTTTCAATGGCGCTATCCTTATCCCTTTCAGCAAGCTGAAATTGTTGACGTGTCGCAGTTGCGGACCTATGAGGTTGGATTTAGGGGCAATGCCCGCAACAAGGTGGCTCCCGAAGCCTTGATGTTGACTTCAGACGAAAACATTGTGGACATCCAGTTTGTGGTTCAGTATCGGGTTCAACCGACTGGTGCCCCTGATTATCTGTTCCAGACACGCGACCCTGATGAATCAGTGCACCAAGTCGCCCAAAGCTCAATGCGCGAAGTGGTTGGTGGTCGCAAGATGGACTTTGTGCTTTACGAGGGTCGTACACAAGTGGCTGCAGACGTACAGCGGATCATGCAAGAGGTTTTGGACCGCTACGAAACAGGTATTTTGGTCAGTAGCGTTGCGATTCAAAACGTACAACCACCTGAGCAGGTTCAAGCTGCGTTTGATGATGCTGTGAAAGCCGGTCAGGATCGGGAACGACAGATCAACGAAGGCGAAGCTTACAAAAACCAAGTTGTGCCATTGGCTCGTGGACAAGCTTCTCGTATGCTGGAGCAAGCTGAAGGTTACCGAGCGAAGGTGACCGGTGATGCCGAAGGTAACACATCACGCTTCTTGAGTATTTTGACGCAGTACCAAAAAGCACCTGCTGTTCAACGAGAGCGTATGTATCTTGAAACGATGCAGGAAATGTTTGCGCAGTCCAGTAAGGTCTTTATTGATACAGAGGCGAGTAACAGCATGCTGTATTTGCCGCTTGATAAGATCATGCAGCAAAGCTCGCAAGGCCCCACCCTTGACCGAACGAACCCCATGACACCGCAACCCGCTGTGCCGACTCCCGGTCAAACCAATCTGCGACCGACGTTAAACCAGACAATGCCAAACACATTGTCGCGTGAACGTCCTGTGCGCTAAGGGGCTAAGATGAAAAACAAATTCGCTGCATTTTTAATTGTCATTGCCGTCGTTGCTGGTGTCTTCTCAACCACTGTGTTTATTGTCGGCGAGAGAAACTTCGCATTGGTGTTCGCATTGGGTGAGGTTCGCCGCGTTTTGACCGAACCAGGCTTATATTTCAAATTGCCACCACCATTTCAAAACGTGGTGATGCTCGACCGCCGCCTGTTGACTATTGACTCGCAGGAAGCCGAGCGTATTCAGACCTCAGAAAAGAAAAACCTTTTGATTGACTCGTTCGTCAAATGGCGTATTTCTGATCCACGGCTCTATTACGTGACATTTGCCGGTGACGAGCGGGCGGCAAGATTGCGTTTGCAGGCCCAAATCCGTGACGCTTTGAACGCTTCAGTTAACGTGCGTACTGTACGTGATGTGGTGGCCCTTGAGCGAGATGTCATCATGGATGAGGTGCGTGAAAGCGTGCGTCGTCGTGCGTTGCCTTTGGGAGTGGATATTGTCGACGTCCGTTTGAAACGAATTGAGTTCGCGCCAGAGATTGCTGAGTCGGTATACCGCCGTATGGAATCTGAGCGTCTGCGAGTGGCCAACGAGCTGCGCTCCATTGGTGCGGCTGAAGGTGAGAAAATTCGAGCCAGTGCTGACCGTGAGCGTGAGCAGATTGTCGCTGAAGCCTACGCCAAAGCTCAAGCTGCAATGGGTGAGGGTGACGCCACTGCCGCGGCGTTGTACGGTGCGGCTTACAGTCAGGACTCAGAGTTTTACAGCTTTTATAAAAGTCTAGAGGCCTACCGACAGTCTTTTGGCCGAACCAGCGACGTGCTGATTGTGGACCCCAGTTCGGATTTTTTCCGCTTCATGAAGTCACCAACGGGCAGACCAGCCCAGTGACCTATAATATGACGCAAGCTTAAATTTGGTTGTATTGAAGCGGCGGCTTGTTGGGTTCTCGCCCCAAGCCGTTTTTTTTTGTTCAAACATAGACGATTGATATGAATGGCAATTGGCTTTTGCCTGAGCATCTTGCAGATGTTTTGCCTGCGGAAGCTCGGCGAATAGAAGATTTGCGTCGCGCACTACTTGATCTGTTTCGAACCTGCGGGTTTGAGACGGTTTCGCCGCCCTTGCTCGAATACATTGACCCGTTGTTAACAGGTGCTGGTCAGGACTTAAACCTAAAGACCTTTAAGCTCGTCGATCAACTCTCTGGTCGCACCCTTGGGTTGCGGGCTGACATGACGCCTCAGATCACCCGAATTGATGCGCACCTGTTGAATAGACCTGGCGTGACTCGCTTGTGCTATTGCGGGCCAGTACTCCACGCACGACCCGCTGGCTTATTGGCGAGTCGAGAACTGCTGCAAGTGGGTGCTGAGATTTTTGGCTATGGGGGCGTAGAAGCTGACCTTGAAATCATACGGTTGGCAGCACAAAGCCTGACTGTCAGCGGAGTTGAAAACTATCGGCTGGTATTGTGCCACGACGGTTTGGTCAAAGCTTTGATTGATTCTGATCCGCTCGCAATGGCACGTGGGGATGAGATTATTTCGCTCTTGCGAGATAAGGACTTACCTGGTTTAGCAGCCTTGGGGCAGGGCGCTCGTCCCTTGTGCAATGAAACTGTTAACGCATTGATGGCGTTACCTCGCTTGTACGGTGATCGGTCTGTGATTGAGCGGGCGCGAATCATCTTGCCAAGCTTGCCCGGCGTTACCGAAGCGCTCGATACCCTGTCGACGGTCTTAGATGCGCATGCGTCATTGGCCATTGGTATCGATTTAGCCGATACCGGTGCTTACGGCTATCACTGCGGTGTGACTTTTTCCTTTTATGCGCAAGGCTGGCACGATGCTTTGGTGCGCGGTGGGCGCTACGACAACGTCAGCTTGGCCTTTGGGCGAGCGAGGCCAGCGACTGGGTTTAGCATGGATTTGAGGCGCGTGGCCATGGGCGCAGGGCCGGCTCCTCAGTCTTTGGCAATATTGGCACCACCGAGTGAAGATCAGGCACTGACTGCCGAAATAGCGAGTTTACGTGCGGCAGGTGAAATTGTTGTTCAGTTATTTCCAGGTGAGGCAGCTCAACATGATGAGTTTGTCTTTGATCGCGAACTAATGCATGTCGGCCATCAGTGGGTCGTATGTGCTGTTCAGACCAAGTGAGTGAAAGCAGACATGAGTAAAAATGTGGTTGTGATCGGCACCCAGTGGGGTGACGAGGGAAAAGGAAAGATCGTTGATTGGTTGGCTGAGTCAGCCTATGGTGTTGTTCGTTTTCAGGGGGGGCATAACGCTGGTCACACGCTTTGGATCAAGGGTCAAAAGACGATTCTTCGCTTGATTCCCTCCGGTATCATGCACCCTGAGGTGACCTGTTACATCGGCAATGGGGTTGTGCTCTCGCCACAAGCACTTTTAAAAGAAATTGAAGAACTTGAGCAAGCCGGTCTGAACGTACGCGATCGATTAAAAATTGCCCCTTCCTGCCCACTGATCCTGCCCTACCATGTTGCCCTAGATCAAGCGCGTGAGATAAAGCGCGGTGCCGAAAAAATTGGCACGACAGGCCGTGGCATTGGGCCGGCATATGAAGACAAGGTTGCCAGGCGTGCTTTGCGGGTGCAAGATTTGTACGATCCTGTGGCGTTTCGTGTCAAGTTAGAGGAAGTGCTTGATTTGCACAACCACATGTTGACCACCTACCTCGGTGCAGAAGCGGTTTCTGTTCAGGCCGTGTTCGACGAGGCCATGGCTATTGCACCGACACTTGCGCCAATGGTTCACGATGTGAGTCAATTGCTGAACCAAGCGCAAAAAGATGGTCATCATTTGCTTTTCGAGGGCGCTCAGGGCGCTTTGCTTGACGTTGATCATGGCACCTACCCCTTCGTAACCAGTAGCAACTGTATTTCTGGCGCTGCTGCTGCTGGTGCAGGCGTGGGTCCCCAGTCATTACATCATGTGTTGGGCATCACCAAGGCCTACACCACCCGGGTGGGATCTGGACCGTTTCCAACCGAGCTGCTCGACACAGTGGGCGCGCATCTGGCCAGCGTTGGTAAAGAGTTTGGTTCGGTTACCGGGCGCGCTCGCCGCACGGGTTGGTTTGATGGCGCTGCCCTCAAACGCTCAGTGCAGCTTAACGGTATCACGGGGCTGTGTATCACCAAGTTGGACGTTCTTGACGGTCTAGAAACAGTATCGCTTGGGATTGGTTATCGAATTGATGGCCAATTGACTGAATTGCTCCCCTTTGGGGCAGCAGCGGTGGCCAAGGCTGAGCCCGTGATGGAGGAAATGCCCGGGTGGTCGGAATCAACAGTCGGGGCGACACAGTTTGAAGACCTGCCTGAAAACGCCCGTCGTTACTTATTACGGATTGCCGAGCTCTGTGAGGTGCCAATTGACATGGTGTCGACCGGCCCTGATCGTGATGAAACGATTTTGTTGCGCCACCCATTCAAAAGCTAGCTTATGGGCCACTCGGCAGACACGAGCAGTGATATTTGGATCAGCTGGGATCAATACCACCGGCTGATTGAGAATCTCGCTATTACCATCGACGATTCGGATTGGGCATTTGACCAGATTATTTGCATCGCAAGAGGTGGTCTGCGTGTTGGTGATGTGTTGTCGCGGTTATACCGGTTGCCCCTGGCCGTTTTGTCGGCCAGTAGCTATCGAGACAATGCGGGTCGAGAGCAAGGGCAGCTTGATATTGCGGCTGAAATATCAATGGCTACAGGTGAACCCTGCGGCAGGGTGCTGCTAGTTGACGACATGGTCGACACGGGACTGACACTGGCTCAGGTACAGTCGGATTTGCTGACTAAGTATCCCGCCATCAAAGAAATCCGTACCGCTGTGATTTGGTGGAAAGCGCATTCGGAGGCTAGGCCTGATTATCACGCTCAGTTTTTAGAGGGTAGCCCATGGATTCACCAGCCTTTTGAGTCTTACGACAGTCTGGGCATAAAAGCGTTAAAAGCGTCTCGGTGAGTCATTTCGACCTGAATTAAGCCATCATTTGTGATGGTGGTACCGTCCCTTGTGCTATATTAACGAGCTAACGAAAAAATTATGTGCTGCTCAAGTGCTTTGTCAAAAAAGCCCTTCGTAGACCCAAACCTTTACACTTGATAACGAATAGACAATATGCCAATTGTTCGACTGAAAGAAAATGAGCCGTTTGAAGCTGCATTGCGCCGTTTTAAGCGCACCATCGAGAAGACGGGTCTTTTGACCGAGTTGCGAGCGCGTGAGTTCTATGAAAAACCAACGGCTGAACGCAAACGCAAGCAAGCTGCTGCCGTTAAGCGTCACTACAAGCGCATCCGTAGTCAGCAACTGCCACCTCGGCTGTATTAATCGCGGGCGCAAGCTGTCGCGTTTTGCGCGTATGCCTTGATCCCCGATTCATTCATCCAAGAGTTACTTGCCCGTGTCGACGTTGTTGACGTCGTCGGCCGATATGTGCAACTTAGAAAAGGCGGCATTAACCTTCTGGGGTTATGCCCTTTTCATCAAGAAAAGTCTCCTTCGTTTACCGTAAGCCCCAATAAACAGTTCTATCACTGTTTTGGATGTGGCGCCCATGGTAGCGCCATCACGTTCTTGATGAACCATACTGGTTCAAGCTTTCCCGATACAGTCCAATCGCTCGCGAGTAGTGTTGGCATGCAGGTGCCGCAAAACACGGCATCACCGGCCACGCGCCAACGTGCCGCCCAGCGTAAAGACGAGCAGTCAGCGCACGTTAAAGTGCTCGAAACGGCCCAGACGTACTTCAAAGCACAACTTAAAAAGAGCCCTGAAGCCATTGCCTACCTCAAGTCACGTGGCATGACCGGTGAAATTGCCGCCTTGTACGGACTTGGTTGGGCGCCTGACGATCGCCAGGGCTTAGCCAGTGCATTTACGCGTTATGAAGATCCCTTGCTTGTTGAGGCTGGCTTGGTTATCGAATCTGATGATGGCAGGCGTTACGATAGATTCCGTGCGCGTGTGATGTTTCCAATCCGTAATACCCGCGGCCAGATTGTTGGCTTTGGTGGCCGAATCATTGGGCGTGGCGAACCGAAGTACCTTAACTCGCCTGAAACACCCGTGTTTAACAAGGGACAGGAGCTCTACGGGGCTTGGGAGGCGCGCCAAGCCATTCGTAGCGATGCTCAGGTTGTGGTGGTTGAGGGTTATATGGATGTTGTGGGGTTGGCGCAACTTGGTATTGGTAATGCGGTGGCTACGCTCGGTACCGCCACTACGCCGGACCACATGAGGAAGCTGATCAGGTTAACCGACCGAATTGTTTTTAGCTTCGATGGGGATGCGGCGGGTCGCAGGGCAGCTTGGCGGGCCTTACAAACGTCCTTGCCGCTGCTAAAAGATGATTTGTCGGTTCGTTTTTTGTTTTTGCCTGCCGGCCATGATCCCGACACTTATATCCGTGAGTTTGGCCAGGCCGCGTTTCGAGCCTGTCTGAAAGATTCGGTTTCCCTGTCGGCTTTTTTAATGGATGAGCTCGGCAATCGTCATCGCTTGGATGAGCCTGAAGGACGATCGGCTTGTAGCCATGAGGGCGCGCCTATTTTGGCGCAGCTGCCAGCAGGCGCCATGCGACGTCAAATCTTGAATGAATTCGCCCAGATGGTGCGACTGACACCTCAGGAGCTTGACGGCATTATTGAACAACAGCCTGGGCCTGGCGTCGTTGCGACGGTTTATCGGTCTCCAGCCGGCGTTGGTCCTTCAGAAAGCCGCGCCCAAGATTTTGGTGGAACCGCGACGAAAACCACATTTAATCGCCGGCGCACAGTAGCGCCCTTGGCCAAGCGTTTGTTATCTTTGCTGCTGGCGCACCCCAACTTGGTTGAAAGTCTGGGCGAGCAACAGCTCGATGTGCTGGAGAGCGACCCAAATTTGTCCCTGGTGCGTGAATTTATTGTGTTGGTTCAAGGCACAGGCGCTCGCCATCTTGGCGCATTGCTAGAGGCTGCAGATGCTCAAACGGATCTGGCGCAGGTGCTGACCGATCTGTCAGCTGACATTATGGGGCAAACCGACTTGCCTGATCCGCAGTCCGAGTGGGAGGATGCGTTGGGTCGAATAGAACTCGATAACCTCAAGCGTGCGCAAGCTGCCCTTGTGGTTGAAGGTTTGGATGATCCCAAAGCGATTGCGCAATACCAGGAACTTGCACGTCGTATTCATGGTCTAAAAAGAAATTAAGCCTTTCAGTATTCCCGTCAGCCAATCGGTAAAAATACGGGTAAAATATCAGGTTGCTTCGCAATTTTACTGAGCACTAAGGATGATTGAATAAAGTTGATGCTGTTTATGAAACGCCGACTTTTCATCTAGGACGACAGTCCACCGACTCATGTTTAAAACCGCGTTGGCATCTGTAAGAACCGGGCAATGCATGTCGCACCTCGTTGATTCGTCTCCGAGAGCGTCATGTTTTGTCAAATGATAACCACGCGCCCTTGCTTGCAATTGTCGCGTGGTTAGGCGCCGCCGGCGGTTTGGTGGCGATAGACACGTATCAAATGACTCACACACAGGGCTATGATGACGACAACACGCCGCCAGACCAATACCAAAAGCAAAGCTGACAAACAGACAACTGGTAAAACAACGACCAAAGCCAAGACAACTTCGAAGGCTGCCGTTAAGACCACAGCAAAGACTGCGGTTAAGACCACAGCCAATGCTATCGTTAAGAAAACGGTCAAAACCGCGGTTGTTGGTAAACCGGTTGCAGCTAAGAAAGTCAGTAAAAACAGTGTGTCTAAAGCAGTACCGGCAAGCAAGAAAGTAACCAAGGCGCCTACCTCGTCGGTGGCCAAAAAGGCCGCCCCCACCAAGACGCCGATCAACGTGGTGAGTGCTAAAAAAGCCCCACCAAAGTCGGCAGCGCAATCACCGAAGGACAAAATGAAGCCGGCAACACAGGCGAAAGCAGCGACGAAAGTGGCAACCAAAGCAGCAGCAAAACCCGCAGCCAAAGTGGCGGCAAAACCAGCGGCTAAAGCAGCAACCAAAGCAGCAACCAAAGCAGCAACCAAAGCAGCAACCAAAGCAGCAACCAAAGCGGTTGCTAAACCGGCAGCGACGGCAGCCAAAAAAGTGCCGGCGAAACCCGCAACCAAAGCTGTAACCAAAGTCGCAGCAAAAGTTGTGGTCAAAAAAGCGGCTGACAAAACATCCAAATCGACCGAAGCGTCGCAAGTCGCTGAGGTGCAAAAAAAGACTCGCCAGAAAGCGGGAAAGGGCTCATCTGACGGCACTGATGGTGACGAAGTGGTTGCCAAGCCCCGGGCCAAGAGCGCCATACCCTCGGGACGTCGTCCTGGACGGCCGTCTAAGAACCCAAACAACAATCAATACTTTGATGAAAGCGGGGGCGACGGTGAAGTTATCCCTGAGATCAAGCCCCCAAAACGCGGCAAGCGAGGCAAAGGTGATGCCAAGGATCTGATCGCACGCGGTCCTATGACGCCCGAAGAAATCGAGGCTCGGCGTAACAGACTTAAGCAACTAATCAAGCTTGGTAAAGATCGCGGTTACTTGACTTATGGTGAGATTAACGATCACCTGCCCGACGATCTGGTCGACGCCGAAGCCATCGACGGCATCATCAGCACCTTTAGCGACATGGGTATTGCGGTCTATGACCAAGCGCCAGATGCTGAAACATTGCTCATGAGCGAGAATGCCCCCGTTGCGGCAAGCGATGATGATGTTGAAGATGAGGCTGATGCCGCACTCACGACGGTGGACTCAGACTTTGGTCGCACCACCGATCCCGTTCGGATGTACATGCGGGAGATGGGTACCGTAGAACTTTTGACCCGAGAGGGCGAGATTGAAATTGCCAAGCGCATTGAGGAAGGTCTCAAGCACATGGTGATGGCCATTTCGGCGTGCCCCACAACCGTGAACGAGATTTTGGCGCATGTGCAACGGGTCAAGGAGTCACAAGCTCAAATTGAAGAGATTGTTGACGGCTTGGTTGACCCCGAAGACGGTGCTGAATACGCGGGTGCTGGTATCGCAGATGACAGCGATGAGGACGGCCCCGCTGGCGGCATGAGCAGTAAACAAATTGAGGCTCTGCGTGTCCAAGCGCTTGCCAAGTTTGAAATTGTCGGCAAAGAGTTTGAAAAAATGCGGCAAGCTTATCAAGTGGGCGGCTATAAGTCTGACGCTTATTTGAATGCACAGACTGCTATTCAAAATGAGATGATGGGCATTCGCTTCACGGCCAAAATGGTTGAGCGACTGGCGGATACATTGCGTCGCCAAGTTGAGGAAGTCAGAAGCTTTGAGCGTGCTGTGCTCTACACCTGCGTCGAGCGTGCTGGTATGCCCCGAGCGCACTTCATTAAAACATTCCCTGGCAACGAGACCAACTTGGAATGGGTGTTGGGCGAAGTGGCCAGCGGTCATGCTTACTCAACCATTCTTGAGCGTCATGTGCCTGATGTGCAGGAGCTGCAACAAAAACTCATTGACCTACAAAATCGTGTTGTGTTGCCACTCAAGGATCTCAAAGACGTCAACAAACGTATGGCGACTGGAGAAGCGAAGGCCCGAAAGGCCAAGCGTGAAATGACTGAAGCCAACCTTCGATTGGTGATTTCAATCGCCAAAAAATACACCAACCGTGGTTTGCAATTCTTGGATTTGATTCAAGAGGGCAACATCGGTTTGATGAAGGCGGTTGATAAGTTTGAATACCGACGTGGCTATAAGTTTTCAACGTATGCCACGTGGTGGATTCGTCAGGCCATTACCCGGTCTATCGCTGACCAAGCGCGCACGATACGTATTCCTGTTCACATGATTGAAACCATCAACAAGATGAATCGAATTAACCGTCAAATCTTGCAGGAAACAGGTGCCGAGCCTGATCCCGCGACATTGGCGGCCAAGATGGATATGCCTGAAGACAAAATTCGTAAAATCTTGAAGATCGCGAAAGAGCCCATTTCGATGGAAAC
>ERZ887849.73-NODE-73-length-94887-cov-30.729827_pt1 | contig 94887 bp, 69 predicted proteins | sample MGYA00521267_ERZ887849 | MGnify/ENA primary metagenome ERZ887849 (study PRJEB32303, sample SAMEA104408601) | aquatic metagenome | biome: Brackish water; feature: Pelagic; material: water | place: Baltic Sea | collected 2014-06-06T16:11:00 | depth 2,863 m ...
AAAAGAGGCAATAAAAAATAGGATGCCTCTGGGCCAGCTCCATATTTTTCGAAGAGTTAACACAAGAAGCCAAAAACAAAACAAAATAAAGACCACCCCATGAAGCATACCTACTACATAATTCGGTTCTGGGATTTCATAGATATATTTTAGAGGCATGGTAATCGCAAAAGATATATAGGAAACGCCTTCAATTAAGGCGATCCAGCGAAATTGTTTTAGGGTCATTTTTCCGTTCATTCAAATTGTTTTTCTAATTTTTGTAGATCTCTCATTTGGTCTCTGTATCCTGCAGCTTCTATAAATTCAAGATTTTTCGCCGATTTCTCCATGAGCTTTCGTATACGTTTGATTTCTTTTTCAAGCGCTTTAGAATTATTGAATTCTGTTGCAACAGGGGCTTGCTCAATGGCTGCTATTCTTTCTGCTTTTTGAGTTGAAGATTCACCATCAGCAACCTTGGTGGATTCAAGAATAATGTCTTTTGATTTTTTCAGAGCAGTAGGTATAAGCTTATGTTCTTTATTGTAATCCATTTGAAGTTTTCGTCTTCTTTCCGTTTCGTCAATGGTTCGCTTCATGGATTTTGTAATTTTATCTGCAAACATGATAACATATCCATTTACGTTTCGGGCTGCACGGCCCACTGTTTGAACCAGTGAACGTTCGTTTCTAAGAAAGCCCTCTTTATCGGCATCTATTATCGCCACAAATGAAACTTCAGGTAAATCAAGTCCTTCTCTTAAAAGGTTTACGCCAATCAATACATCAAATTGCCCCAGTCGCAGCTGTCGCAATATTTCAACCCGTTCTATGGTATCAATTTCACTGTGTATGTAACGGCATAATATCCCCATTTTATCCAGGTACTTTTGTAATTCCTCTGCCATTCTTTTGGTCAGTGTGGTTACGAGTGTTCGCTCCTTAAGTTTTATCCTATTTTGTATTTCCGAAATTAATGTGTCAATTTGATTGAGGCTTGGTTTCACCTCTATTACTGGGTCCAATAAACCTGTTGGTCGAATAACCTGTTCAATCAACAGTCCTTGTGATTTTTCCATTTCGTAATCTGCTGGAGTAGCAGATACATAAATGCATTGTTGAAACATGTTTTCAAATTCTTCAAACTTCAGTGGTCGATTGTCAATGGCAGCTTGAAGTCTAAATCCATAGTCAACAAGGTTCGTTTTTCTTGCTCGGTCACCACCGTACATGCCTTTTACTTGAGGCAATGAGACATGGCTTTCATCAATGACCATTAAATAGTCCTCCGGGAAATAATCAAGTAAGCAGAATGGTCGTTGCCCCGGAAGTCTGCGATCAAAGTATCTAGAATAATTTTCAATTCCAGAGCAATAGCCAAGTTCTTTAATCATTTCAAGGTCGTATTCGACTCTGTCTTTAAGTCGCTGAGCTTCTTCGGCTTTCCCGTCTTTTTGAAATTCTTCTATTTGAATCAACAGGTCATCTTGAATTTCAATAATGGCTTGGTGTGTGTTCTCCGGACTTGAAACAAATAAATTTGCTGGATAAATCAATATGTCTTCAAGATTGTCAATGGTTTTACCTGTTTCAGGATCAATTGTTGAAATGTTTTCTATTTCGTCGCCCCAAAATTCAAACCTGATCGCATAATCGGTATAAGCCAGATAAAGATCAATGGTATCTCCTCTCACTCTAAAATTACCTCTCTCAAATGCCTCATCAGATCTTGAATATAGATTTCCCACAAATTTTAAGAGCAGTTTATTTCGGGAGATATTTTCTCCTTTTTTAAGGGTAATAATGCTCTTTTTAAATTCTGAAGGGTTTCCAATTCCATAAATACAAGAAACCGATGCAACAATGATAACATCTCTCCGTCCTGATAACAATGCCGATGTAGCTGATAATCTGAGCTTCTCTATTTCGTCATTGATTTGAAGATCTTTTTCAATATAAGTATTGGTTACCGGGAGATAAGCTTCTGGTTGATAGTAGTCATAATAAGAAACGAAATACTCGACTTTATTGTTGGGAAAAAATTGTTTAAACTCACCATATAGCTGAGCCGCCAAGGTCTTGTTATGAGACAGTATAAGGGTTGGTTTATTTACTTTTTGAATAACATTTGCAACACTAAACGTCTTTCCACTTCCCGTAACCCCTAAAAGAGTCTGATGATTTATTCCTGATTGAATTCCATCAATAAGCTGAGCTATCGCGTGAGGTTGATCGCCAGTTGGTTTGTATTCAGAAACGAGTTTGAATTCCATTCAACGCAAAAATAATCAAACAAAGGGTTCAAAAAAAAACGCCCTGAGGCGTTTTTATTAATTTTTACAAACCAATATCGTTTTCTTCTTTAGTTTTTTTACTTCGAAGGCCTTACTATAACTTAAAATAAAGTGAATAGATGAGGGGCTTGGTAAAGAATTTGTGTTAATTGGCTTACTTTCAGTAGAGTATTTATGCATCATACGCAATTATGTTTTTTTATAAAACGAATGATTCTTCAATTTATTTTAAGCGCTTCTTTTTTTTAATTTTTTAACTTTGCAAAATCAAATCAATTATGGAATGAGTCATAATATAAAATCGGGTGTAGCAACAGGGAGTGATATTCAAGAAATATTTGCCTACGCCAAAGAAAAAGGTTTCGCATTGCCTGCAGTAAATGTTTCTTCAACAAGCACGGTAAATGGAGTAATGGAAACTGCTGCAAAGTTAAATGCACCAGTAATTATCCAATTTTCTATTGGAGGCTCGCAGTTTTTTGCAGGAAAGTCTCTTGATAATTCAAATCATCAAGCGGCAATACTTGGGGCTTCTTCGGGTGCGCGTCATGTACACAGGTTGGCAGAGGCTTACGGAGCATCTGTTATTCTTCATACAGATCATTGTCATAAGCCAAAGTTGCCTTGGATTGATGGACTTTTGGATGAGGGTGAAAAGTATTATGAAATTCATGGAGTTCCATTGTACAGTTCTCACATGATTGATTTGTCAGAAGAGCCAATTACTGAAAATATCGAGTTGTGTAAAAAGTATCTGGAGCGCATGAGTAAAATCGGAATGACTCTTGAAATAGAACTTGGTATAACGGGAGGGGAAGAAGATGGTGTAGATAATTCGGATGTAGATATCTCCAAGCTATATACCCAACCTGAAGAGGTCGCATATGCATATGAAGAGCTTATGAAAGTATCACCGAACTTTACCATAGCAGCTGCTTTTGGAAATGTTCATGGTGTTTACAAGCCGGGAAATGTAAAGTTGACTCCAAAAATCTTGAGAGATTCTCAAGAATATGTTCAACAAAAATTTAATACTGGAAAAAACCCAGTAGATTTTGTTTTTCACGGTGGTTCTGGTTCCAGTCTTGATGAAATTAGAGAAGCCATTGGTTATGGTGTAATCAAAATGAATATTGATACAGATCTGCAGTATGCTTTTACCGAGGGAGCGCGAGATTATATTCTCTCAAAACAAGAATACTTGAAAAGTCAAATTGGAAACCCTGAAGGAGATGAGTTGCCAAATAAAAAATATTATGATCCGAGAAAATGGATGAGAGAAGGAGAAAATACTTTTATAAAAAGACTCGAAAAGTCATTTTCAGATTTAAATAATCTCCACACCTTATAAATCTTTATTAATTTTAAACAAAGAAATTAAATGAGTTGGTTCAAAAGAAATAAAGAAGGAATTACTACCACTACAAGTGAGAAGAAAGAAGTTCCAGAGGGTTTGTGGTCAAGATGTTCAAATTGTAAAACAATTTTCACCAAAGGAGACTTAGAGAAATTGAACTATGTCTGTAATAGATGTTCTCATCATGAACGTATTGGTTCCGAGGAGTATTTTTCAATCATTTTTGATGACGGAAAATATACAGAACTTAATCCAAATATAACTTCTGGTGATCCATTGTCATTTGAGGACACGAAAAAGTATACGGATCGATTAAAAACAACCCAGAAGAACACAGGATTATCGGATGCAGTGAGAACTGCAAAAGGGAAGTTGAATAAAAAAGATTTTATAGTGGCTGCAATGGATTTTAAATTCATCGGTGGGTCAATGGGGTCTGTTATGGGGGAAAAAATTGCTCGGGCTATTGATGAAGCCTTGAAGCTCAAATGTCCGATCATGATTATTTCTAAATCTGGTGGAGCAAGAATGATGGAAGCCGGTTTTTCATTGATGCAAATGGCTAAAATTTCCGGAAAACTAGGTCAGCTTTCTGATGCACAATTGCCATACATTTCTTACCTGACTGATCCAACAACGGGAGGTGTTACCGCTTCTTTCGCCATGTTAGGTGATGTGAATATTGCCGAACCAGGTGCTTTGATTGCTTTTGCTGGTCCTCGAGTGGTAAAAGAAACCATCGGACGGGATTTACCAGAAGGGTTTCAAACGTCAGAGTTTTTGCTGGAGCACGGCTTCTTAGATTTTATTGTGGAAAGGACAGATATTAGGGATAAGTTATCACTAGTGGTAAACCTTTTTACCAAATAAAAACCAATCTGGTTTCTTCATAACGTTTGAGATTTATTTTTCGTTTCATTTTCCGTATTTTTGAAAAAAAAACATCATGCGAAGAATTATTTTACTCATTACTGTTTTATTGTTATCATTATTGAATTCAAATCATCTTGACGCTCAAGATACGACATGGGTACAGACCTTTACTTTTGATTCAATTAGTACAAGACGTGCCAATTTTGAATTTCCAAATTCTTTAAACGATAAGCGTTTTGAAAAAGTGTTGATGTATTACAAATTAAAATGTAGTCCTCAAACACCATGGGATCAATACAATTGTGGAGAGTGGGATTATTTAACTTATACACGTGTTTTTGATCATACAGGCGACTATGATTCAGTTCGAGTAGATAGTGTTCGATACTTGCACAATTACAATTCAAATTCGCCATATGACTATGAGCCCTGGGGTTATGATTATCACAATAACTCGCTAATTACAGAACATGAACGACAGGCTTTAACCAACCCTGTGCAATTTAGCTTAGGACAAACATCTTCGTCGACCTCCTTATACCCCTTTGACATGACCTATCAGGGCGGAAAATACCAAATGATAGTCAATGCTACGGAATTAGAAATGGCGGGAATAAATGCAGGAGAAATTAAATCGCTATGGTTAAATGTTTCTAATTTAATCAATGGTGGAGCGCTTATGCATCCAAGAATATCAATCAAATCTACTCAGGATTCTCAATTAACGGAGTTCCACAATAGTGGTTTTTCAACGGTTTATGATTTAAGCAGAACGGCTACAACTACATTATTTGGCTGGGAAGAGCTTCAGCTTGGTCAAAATGAGTTTTTATTTAATGAGCCATATGTTTGGAATGGAGCAGATAATATCGTTATTGAAATAAGTTTTGATCACTCCTTTCCGGCCAACAACCAAATCGAATTCGAAACAGAATCAAGTAACAACGGTCAAGCATTAAATTACTCTTCTAAAAATGGTAGCCTAAAGTTTGATGGAACAAACCATGCCCTATTGGAAATGTCTGATGTTGATTTAGGTGATGAATTAACCATATCAATGTGGGTTAAGGGGAATGGAAACACGAGTGTGAATACATCAATTCTAGAGGGATATGACACTTTAAATCAACGTGTAATTAACATTCATATGCCGTGGAGTAACAATCGGATTTATTGGGATTGTGGCGAGGGTTCTGCTTACGATCGAATCGATAAAGACATGTCAAATGACGGTATTGATAATGAGTGGCACCATTGGGCTTTCGTTAAAAAACAAAGTACAGGAGAAATGCTGATCTATAAAGATGGCTCTCTTTGGCATAGTGGAACGGATAAAAACAAAATCATTGGAAACCTTCATCGTCTCGTCTTAGGGGCAAACAGAAGTCTTGGCAATCATTGGAAAGGAAATATTGATCATTTTGAAGTTTACAATGCTGCTCTTGATGAGGCAACAATAAGTGCATGGCAATACAAAAAAGTAAATAATTCACATCCCAATTGGAACAACTTAATGGTCTCTTATGACTTTGACAATTACAGTTACGCTAGAGATGCTTCACCCAACAATTACTTATTAATGCCATCTGCATTTGGGATGTTCGATTTTTCAGGGGACCCCATTAATGGTATGGAACGATCTGTAAACCGATTACTTGTATCCTTTGGAAATGGCGATTACCAGGATGTGAACGCTTCAGAATTAGTGATAAACAAAAAATCATTAATTGAACCAGAGATTTTATTTGAATTTGAATCAATTGATAGACACTTTGAAATCTCAAATGCATTAATAGTTGCAGCATCTGGAGATGAAATCGAATATGACTTACAGGGAGATGTGGTTTCTTCAACACCTTATTCGACCAGTGAATCCGTTGAGAATTCTACCATAACGTATTACCAAAATCCTTATGAGATTGTTTTTGATGTTGAAATCGCGAGATACATTACTCCATACGGAATAGGTTTTGATTTAGGACCAAATGGTTTTGCCTGGATTTATGATGTCACGGATTATCAGGATTATTTGAGGGATGTGGTGGACCTTGCGGCTCATAACACCCAAGAGTTGCTGGATTTGAGCTTTGCCTTTGTTGAAGGAATCCCGCCAAGAGACGTTCACAAAAGAGAACCCATTTGGTCTGATTTCAGATCGTATGGATTCGCAGCTATGGCAGAAGACAATGTGCTTCAGGAAAAGAAAGTTCATTTGTCTGATACGTCTGAAGGCTTCAAAATTAAAACAAGAATGTCTGGTCATGGACAAGTTGGTAATCAGGCTTGTTGCGAATGGGTTTCAAATGATCACAGTATCAAGGTAGATGGTATTACACGTTTTGAATGGGATATTTTTGAAGAAGATGATTGTGGAAATAACCCTCTTACCGGACAAGGAGGAACATGGCCATATGCTAGAGAAGGGTGGTGTCCCGGTGATAAAGTAAAAGAATACGAGTTTGAGCTTACGCCCTATGTTACACCTGGAGATTCGGTTTCTCTTGATTATGTTATCAATAATGTCCCTTCAAATGATCAAGGACAAGGATCTGGAAATTATAGAGCAGCCTACGATTTGATTTCATATTCTGCTCCAAATTTTGAAAATGATGCAGCGATTGTAGATGTTTTAAACCCGAGTAATTACGAGTACTATTCAAAATTCAATCCTACTTGTTCGAATCCAAGAATTATATTAAGAAATACAGGTTCAGAACCTCTTACCTCCTGTACGATAAAGTGTTGGATTACCTATGGTGACAACATTGATTTTCAATGGACCGGAAACCTCGGGTTTATGGAAGAAGAGATTGTAGAAATACCCGTTTCTGATTATTCTTGGTGGACAGATCTTGACGAGAATCAAACGTTCACAGCTTATGTAAGAGACCTAAACGGTTCTTTTGGTAATGACGATTATCAGCAAAATAGTGTTAAAAAATCTAAGTTTGATGCAGCGGAATCGGTTGATGGACCATTCTTAATATGGTTTACAACGAATAATAAGGCTTCAGAAAATGCTTACAGGCTTATGGATGCATCTGGAACGGTTCTTTTTGAAAGAACCAATTTACAAAACACGACCCAGTACAAAGACACCTTTGATTTGGCTCCTGGATGCTATTCAATTGTACTTGATGATTATGATGATGACGGTTTGTCATTTTGGTATTCTTCACAGGTCGAGGGAGAGACAACGGGAGCATTTAGAGTCAGAAAAGTAGGAGGTAGCTATATGGAAATTTTCCCAGGAGATTTTGGAAGCTATCATCGATATGATTTTTCAGTAGGTTTTACATTAGGATTGGATGAGCTGCCTAACTACGGAGAACTGTCTATTTTTCCAAATCCCGCACAGAATGAACTTACAATTGATCTAGTAGCCAAGGTCGATGGTAATGCAAGCGTTGAAATCATGGATTTGTCAGGAAGGGTTTTACTTCAAGATGAGATGAATGCTTCGGCTTCTTTTGCAGAGTATTTTGCAGATGTTAGTCAATATAAGAAGGGTACTTATGTTATACGTATTTCTACAGTGAATGGGATTTATACAAAGAAATTCATAAAAAACTAGGAGTACCTTCTGAGTATTTTTTGAACAGACCCAATATACGAACCACCGAAAATAATAAGGTGAACAAGAAGAGGGTACAGTTGATGGAGGTCAGTCCTTTTTTTCCAATGGCTATCCAAAGAATATATGCTATTGTAAGCCTCTATGGTTTCATTAGAAATGTGCCCAAATAATAGAAGCATTGCCAGATCAATCTCTCGGTGCCCGTAATACACGGCTGGATCAATTAATACGGGTAATGTATTCTCATCAGAAATGATATTTCCATACCACAAATCACCATGTATAAGAGAGGGAGGCTCAACAGGAATGAGATGGTCTAACTCTTTATAAAGCTTATCAAAGGATCGAACTGTCTTCATTTCAATATGTCCTGTATCAAATCCTTTTTTTACTAGAGGTTCGAGACGCATGGATTGATAAAACGAGGTCCAATCACTTTTTTTATTGTTGATTTGAGGAATCGATCCTATGTAATTGTCATGGTCAAGCCCGAACGAATCTGATGATAGTAGATGCAATTCTGCTAGCTTGGTTCCCAATGCCGTTTCACTTATTGTAGTTTCTTGATCATTGACATATTCAAGCATCAAATAGCTTTTTTTTTGATAAACACCTTTACTCAATACATTTGGAACACGAAAACTTGATGAATTCAATAACTCTAATCCTTGCTCTTCTTTTTCAAACATTAGTGGATATTGTTCAGCTTCATTCAGTTTGAGAACAAGTTCTCCTTGCTTTGTAGTGCATTTATAAACCTTGTTTATACTTCCTCCAGACAAGGGCCTGAATGAGATTAAATCTTCATTTAATTCCGCTTTAATGATTTCATTCAGAACTTTCATTGATGCTTAGAGAGAAAAAACTTCATTTATTCGAGCCACATGAAATCCATTTTCATGAATTTGCTTAAATGCATTACTGTCCTCGTCTAATGCAGGGTTTGTATGATTTAGGTGAATGAAATACACTTTGTTTTTTTCCTTAGATGATAAGTTTTTTAACAAACTCATTGACTCAATAATAAATGGATGTGGAATTTCAGAAATATCTCTATGGTTGATTTCTTCTCCATCATAAAAGGTGCCATCAATAAATGCATAATCTACTTTAGAAATTTCCTGAATGATACTTACGTCCCATTTGTCCCATTTATCAATGTCTGGAATGAATAAAGCAGATCGGGTTTCGCCTATAATCTTGTATCCAACAGTTTCGGAATATTCATCTCTATGCGGAACAACAATGGGAAGAACCTTGAGGTTTTTATCTAAAAATACAGTGTCTCGTTTACTCAAATCCTTTAACTTGATATTTTTATTTTGAACGAGTTTTTCCCAAGGACCATTTGTTTCTAGGAAATTTTTCATTCTAGACAATGCATACACATTTATGTCTCTAGCAGATACACCTTCTTTCCCAAAATACATTAGACCCGTATAATGGCCAATATGAGCATGAGTTAAAAATATGCCATCAACAAGTTTTTCTGAAGTTCCGAGTTTGTTTAAATAATTAAGCTGCTCTGAAATATTTGGCGTCGCATCAATCAGGTATTTTGTGCGTGAGTTAGGATTTATAACACCCATTGAACAGACTTTTCTATTCTTTTTATCTTGGTCCATAAGCTGCGAACAACACTCTTTTAGACAGCCGATTTGTGGCGAACCTGCATCCTGAATGGTCCCAAGTATAACAATCGATGTTTCTTTTAGTCGGTCTATTTTGGAGGAAGATTTTACGGTTTTGGTGATTGTTTTTACATCAGGAGATGTGCATGAAACAAGTATGGCAACAAACATCAATAAAACGCATAATCTACTCATCTTTATTTCTTCTTTAAAACCAGAGAATATACCATCGGTATATTGGACTCGAGATGTTTAATCCTGTATTTTCCCTTTGAAATTTTCACAGTATGTCGGAAGCAATCGTAAGGAGAATAATCATATTCTTTAAAAGATAATAAATCCATTTCATTATTCATTAAAGATGTAATGATTTCAGATAAACTATGGTTCCACCAAATAGAGGAAATCTCTTCTTTGGAATTAGGGGAAGCGTAACTTCCGTTTTCGACCTCCACATAGGGTTTTTCATTAAAATAAGAGTAGCTTATTTCCTTAAAATCGTCGTCGAACATCCATACACTAGGGTGAAAGTCAACAATAGTAAATGTGTCTCCAGATTTTAAATGCTTTGAAATGACCTGTGCCCATTTATTGAGATCTGGCAACCATCCACAAATGCCATAGCTACAAAACACCAAATCAAAGTCATGTGAATCAACCAAGTCTAGGTCATATATATTTGAACAAATAAATTCAGCATTAAAGCCCATCTCTTTTTTGATGTCTTCAGCATAAGAAATAGAAACAGGACTAAAATCTACACCAGTTACTTGAGCACCCAATTGTTCAAGACTCAAGGTGTCTAAGCCAAAATGACATTGGAGATGAAGTATTTTTTTGTTTTCAATATTCCCAAGTAAGCCAATCTCAAGATCATTTAAGGTGTTTTTACCTTTTTTAAATCCCTCTGTATCATAGAAATCAGAATTGAGATGTATTTTGGATCTCTGATCCCATGAATCACGATTAATTTCTAACCATTGTGAAGTGTCGCTATTCATAATTCTACACTCTTCCGTTCTTAATTTCTTCTACAATCTCTGGATTTAATAGTGTGCTGATGTCTCCGAAATTAGAAAAGTCTCCTTCAGCAATTTTTCTTAAGATCCTTCTCATGATTTTTCCAGATCTTGTTTTAGGTAAACCCGATGTAAATTGAATGCGGTCGAGTTTTGCTATGGGGCCAATTTTTTCAGAAATGATTTTATTAATTTCTAACTTAATGTTTTTGTTCCCGTCAGGGAGCTCTTTTAAGGTCACGAAACCATAAAGGGCATTTCCTTTTATATCATGAGGAAAACCGACTATAGCCGATTCAGCAACCATAGGATGCTCGTTTATGGCATCTTCGATGGGTGCTGTTCCGAGGTTATGACCAGAAACAATAATGACATCGTCCACTCGTCCCGTAATTCTGAACATGCCATCCTTATTTCTTTTGGCTCCATCACCAGTGAAATAATAACCAGGAAATGCCGTGAAATACGTCTCTTTATATCGTTTGTGGTCTCCCCAAATGGTTCTGGCAATAGAGGGCCATGGATATTTAATACATAGTTTTCCGACCGTGTCATTTTCATTGGATTCATTTCCATTTTCATCCATTAAAACAGGTTCGATTCCCGGTAGAGGATTTGTAGCAAATGTTGGTATTTGCGGAGAAATATGGGGTAGTGGGGAAATTAAGATTCCTCCAGTTTCTGTTTGCCACCAGGTGTCGACGATAGGACATTTTTTCTTTCCAATATTTGTGTTATACCATTGCCATGCCTCCTCGTTAATGGGTTCTCCTACAGTACCAATTATCTTCAAGCTGCTTAAATCATATCGATTTACGTGTTCAATAGATTCTTTGGCAAGTGCTCGAATGGCAGTAGGTGCAGTATAAAATTGATTGACTTTATATTTATCAATAACCTCCCAAAATCTACCTGGGTTTGGATAGGAAGGAACTCCCTCAAACATAAGTGTGGTTGCACCATTTAAGAGAGGCCCGTAAACAATATAAGAATGCCCTGTGATCCATCCAATATCGGCAGTACACCAATACACATCATTGGGTTCATAGGCAAATACATTATTAAATGTATAAGCGGTGTATACCATATAACCACCTGTTGTATGAACCATTCCTTTTGGTTTTCCTGTAGAACCTGAAGTGTAAAGTATAAATAAAGGGTCTTCAGCGTCCATGTGAACAGCTTCATGCTTTTCACTGGCTTTTTCAAGTAAAGGTTTTAGGAAATAATCTCTATTGTTTTTCATTTTGATTTGAGTCATCGTTCTTTCTGCTACCAAAACTTTTTCGACGCAGGGACACTGCGTTAATGCTTCATCAACAATTCCTTTTAGATCTATTGTTTTATTACCTCTAAAACTCCCATCAGCCGTTATGACCATTTTGCAGCTGGAATCATTTACTCTTGCCGCAAGAGCTCCTGATGAAAAGCCAGCAAATATTACAGAGTGAACGGCACCAATACGAGCGCAAGCAAGAACTGATACTGCCAATTCAGGGATCATTGGCAAGTAAATCGCAACCCGATCTCCTTTGTTAATACCCATTTCAGAAAGTAAGTTGGCCATTTTACAAACTTTTTTGTGTAACACACTATATGAGATATGAGTGGCTTGCTCATTGGGCATGTTTGGTTCAAAAATGATCGCTGTTTGCTCTGATTTACGTTCTAGATGCCTATCGATACTGTTAAATGTAATATTTGTTTTTGCACCTTCAAACCACTTGAAGCTTGCTTCTTTCATATCACAATTCATGACCGTATTCCATGGTTTGAACCAGGTGAATTCTTTAGCTATTCCTTCCCAGAATTCAGTCTTTTTTTCAACAGAATTTTGGTAACTTCTTGTGTATTCTTCTCTAGTTCGGATATTATAACTCATTAGAATCTTATTTTGATGGTATTTATAAAAGTAAAGAGTTTCATTAAATTTCTCTAAATTTACTAGATAATGAATTGGAAAAAAACCATTTGGAAATATTTCCCTGATTTGTGGCAGTATTTGGTTATTGTAATCATATTTGTTTTTGCTTCAATTTTTTTCTTTTAAAAAACGAACTCTCCATGTATAATATCTACTCAATATCATTTGTCAAAACCATCACCTTTACATTTTTCTTTTGTCTATTTCAATTTGGATATGGTCAGGCCCAATTAGATTTTGTATCAAATCTAGATTATCAGGAACTACATGACGCTCAATTAAATGATGTCTGGGGCTATGTTGATGAAGTGGGCAATGAATACGCTGTTATTGGCACGACTAAAGGAACGTCAATTGTTGATGTAACTGACCCAGTTAACCCACAAGAAATATTTTGGTTAGATGGGGCTCAAAGCATTTGGAGGGATCCTAAGGTTTACGGTGATTATGCATATGTGACCACAGAAGCAGAGGTAGGGATGACCATAATTGATTTAAGCCCTTTGCCAGCGAGTTCAAGTTTAACGAGTACTGTTTTTATGGGAGAAGGTAGTATTACATGGGAATCTGCTCACAATTGTTTTATTGATGATATGGGTTTTCTTTATGTGTTTGGAGCGAATTACGGTGAAGGAGGAGCTATTATATATGATGTCAACACAACACCAATGATACCCGAAGAGGTTGGTATTTTCGACACATGGTATGTGCATGATGGTTATGCCAGAAATGACACGCTTTATTTGGCTCATGTCAATGATGGATTTCTTAGTATAGTTGATATTAGCGATAAGTCCAATCCTGTTCTTCTTGGTACTAAAATCACATCAAACTCATTTACTCACAATATATGGCCTTCAGATGACGGGCAGGTTGTTTACACTACAGATGAGCTACCCAATTCTTTTGTTACATCTTATGACATCACAGACCCAACGAATATTGTCGAATTGGATAGGGTTCAAAGCTCACCAGGTGCAGACGTTATTCCACACAATACTTTTGTGGTTAATGATTATTTGGTAACAAGCTATTATGTAGATGGGATCACAATACACGATGCTAGTTATCCGTATAACCTTATTGAGGTTGCCGCTTATGATACTTATCCCGGACAAACACCTACTTATGATGGATGTTGGGGGGTATATCCCTATTTGCCTTCAGGAAATATACTTGGGGCAGATATGACGGAAGGTTTTTTTGTTTTAAGTCCAAATTATGAAAAAGCGGCATATCTTGAAGGTGTAGTAACCGATTTTTCAAATGCCTCAACTTTAAATAATGTTTCTATTGAGATCGTATCAAGTGATCAATATGAAAACACAAACACCAATGGTTTTTATGCATCAGGAATGGCAGCAGCAGGTAATTATGATGTTAAATATTCAAAGGTTGGTTATTTCCCTCAAACGGTAAGCGTTTCATTAGCACAGGGTGTCGTAACTATCCAGGATATTCAACTGGTTCCAATAGAGCAATTTAACGTGACGATAAATGTAATTGACGGGGGTGGAAATCCAATAACTGATGCTCAAATTTCACTGAATCATCCTTTAATTTCTTATAACGGTATAACAAATGGAATAGGTGAAGAGAACTTTAATTTATTTTATCAAGAGAGCTATGAACTCATCGTTGGAAAATGGGGTTACTATACTGAGTGCAGCAATCCAGTGATAAATACTTCTACAGGTGAAATTAATATTACATTAATGAATGGATACTATGATGATTTTTCATTTGATTTTGGTTGGACCGTAACAGGAAATGCTGAAACTGGGGAGTGGGAAAGGGGTATTCCGAATCCGACGACTAATACGGTAATGGGTAGCGATGTATTTGGAGATTGTGGTTCTATGGCCTACGTTACAGGAAATAAGATTAATGTTGACCCAGATTATGATGATGTTGACAATGGCATAACGATTTTAACTTCCCCTCAGATGGATTTGACTCAATATGCAAATCCTGCATTCAGGTTTAGTTATGCTTTCTTTTGTAATCATGGTCCTGAACTTATAGATGACACTTTAAGTTTTATGATTGGCAATGGATCTGAATTTGAAATATTTTATCAAGTTCTTCCTCCTCAGGGTGATCCTATGGTTTTTGAAGATTACTTCTTGATTATTCCTCAACAAACCTCGATAGCAATTACAAATTCTATGACTTTTAAAGTATTTATTTCTGATGTTGAACCACATGTTAATATTACAGAAGCAGCATTTGATTTCTTTCGGGTAGAAGAGGCATGGGGAATTGAAGAAGCAAATTCAAATACGTTTACGATATTTCCAAATCCAACAACGGAGAGCGCAGTCATAAAAGACGCTCCAATTGGCTCAAGCTACAATCTTATTTCTCCCAATGGAATTATATTGAAGAGTGGCATTATTTATAGTGATAGTCATTCTATTGAGTTAAAAAATATGTCTAGTGGCTTCTATTTTGTTTTAATCGACGGAGTACAGAAAAAAATAATTAAACAATAACCGAAAAGGACGATAATACAGTAAAGAATTATTTAAATTTGAAGGATATGTCAAAGCAAATATCGATAGTAGTTCCACTCTTTAATGAAGAAGAATCTTTACCTGAGCTTTTTACATGGATCCAAAGGGTCTTGTCTGATAATTACACGTACGAAGTGATTTTTGTCGATGATGGTAGTAAAGACAAGTCTTGGGATGTAATTGAAGGATTACAGAAAAAACATACAGAAGTTAGAGGGATTAAATTTCAACGTAATTACGGAAAGTCAGCAGCTCTTCAAAAAGGGTTTGAGTTGTGTGTGGGAGATGTTGTGGTTACTATGGACGCTGATTTACAAGATTCTCCAGAGGAAATCCCTGAGTTGTATGAGATGATCATGCAAAAGGATTTTGATCTTGTTTCTGGTTGGAAAAAGAAACGTCACGATCCGCTTTCTAAAACGATTCCCACCAAGCTTTATAACTGGGCAGCCCGCAGAATTACAGGAATTTATTTGCACGATTTTAATTGTGGATTAAAAGCATATAAAAACGCTGTAGTTAAGAGTATTGAGCTGTATGGAGATATGCATAGATATGTCCCAGCCCTTGCGAAATATGCCGGTTTTACAAATATTGGTGAAAAGATAGTGAAGCATCAGGCTCGTAAGTTCGGTGTCACAAAATTTGGTTTAAATCGTTTTTTGAATGGCCCATTAGATTTAATAACCGTTGCCTTTATGGGTAAATTCGGAAAAAAACCAATGCATTTTTTTGGTGCACTTGGGACCTTGATGTTTATTATTGGATTTTCACTAACCTTATATCTAGGAATAGATAAAATCTTTATTCATAAGACTGCGAGACTTTTGGCTGATAGAACCGAATTCTACGTTGCACTTGTCGCCATGATTGTAGGAGTCCAGTTTTTCATGACAGGGTTCATCTCTGAGTTGATTGGCCGAAATTCTTCTCATAGAAATGTATATTTAATCGAGAAAGAAATTTGAGATGAAGCTCAATTGGAATGTGGATGCATCATGGACACTCTTTATTGATAGAGATGGGGTCATAAATGAAAGGAATTTTGAGGGATATGTTTTAAACAAACAAGATTTCATTTTTAAAGAGGGTGTATTAGAAATCGCCAGATCCTTATTTTCAAAGTTTAAATACGTGGTTTTAGTTACCAACCAACAATGTATAGGCAAAGGCTTGATTTCAAGCGATAGCGTAAGAGAAATTCACAATTATATGGAATCGTCTCTCATTCAAAACGGAGCAAAGATTGATTTAATATTGGTTGCTCCCGAAGTTAGAGGAGCTAAGAACTCAACTAGAAAACCTCAGCCACATATGGGAATATTGGCGCAGAATAAAATGAAGAGTATTGATTTTTCAAAATCAATTATGGTGGGGGATACCGACTCTGATATTGAGTTTGGCAAGAATCTTGAGATGAAAACAGTACTTATTGAGTCATCAGAAAAATGCACATCAATTCCTGATGTTAAGATGGGTTCATTAATGGAATTAAATAAATGGCTTCAATGAAGGTTTTACTTTTCTTGTATATTGGCGTTTTTCAATTTTCATTTGGTCAAAATAGTATTGATGATGAAGGCAGGAAGCAAGGTGAGTGGAAGAAGTATTGGGACGAATCAAAGCAAGCTTTGCAGTATAAGGGAACTTTTGTTAATGATAAACCTGTTGGACAATTTTGGTATTATTACCCTACATCGGAAGTTAGAGCGATAATCGAGCATATTAGTGAAAACCAATCTTTTGTTACTTATTATTTTAAAAATCGAGAAGTCATGTCTGAGGGCATGTATCTGAATCAAAAAAGAGATTCAATATGGATCAATTATAATAATTCGGGATTGACTTTATCAATAGAGAATTTCAAGAACGGTAAATTAGAGGGTAAAAAAGTCACCTTTTATATACAAAATCAGATAGAGAATGGCGATATAAAAGTGCTTTCAGAAACCTTTTATAAAGACAGTTTAAAATCTGGATCATATGTAGAACGGTTTTCAACAGGTAGAGTTAAACTGAGTGGTCAATATCAATTAGATCAGCCATTTGGTGTCTGGCGGAAGTACAATACAAAAGGTGTCTTCATTCAAGAATTTCGGTACAAAAATGGTTTGAAAAATGGCTGGGTGATTAATTTTAACGAGAATCAAGAGGTTATTCTTAAAGAATTGTATAAAAATGGAGAATTGCTAAGCGGTGATGTTCGAGTTAAATATCTTGAGACATGTAAATCGAAAGGAGTTGACCCCAATGATTAGATTTTGTAAATTTGAGTACAAGATATGTTGAAGTGGACGTATATATTTATTTTAGTGATGGGTGTTCTTTCATGTGGGAAAGAGGACAATGAGAAACCTTTGGTTTTTTTTGAAACTTATTATCCTCTAGAATTTGGAACCTACATTGATTATTACGTTCAAGAAATCACCCATGATGATCTTTCATCCATTCCTCACGATACACTTCATTATTACCTGAGAACTTTAATTGAGGATACTGTTATTGACAATGAGGGGAGGTTGGCTTATAAATACATACGTAAAACACGAATTGATACTTCGGACGTATGGCAGATTTCTGATGTCTGGACAACCTTAAAGAATGAAAATAAAATTGAGCTAACCGAAGAAAACAGAAGAAAAGTAAAGTTGGTATTGCCACCAAATGATTTTACCATGTGGGACGCCAACATATACAATTCCTTGAGTGCTATGAATTGTTTCTATGAAGATATTCATCAACCTTTTTCAATAAATTCCTTATCGTTTGATAGTACCATTCGTGTTCAGCAAGAAGATGTATTAAATCTCGTTGCCTATAAAAAGAAATATGAGGTATATGCGAATCATGTAGGACTAGTTAAAAAATACTACAAAGATTTAGTCATATCCAATTTCGATACTTTGAACATAACCTCGGGAACCGAGCTCATTTATAATTGTATTGATTTTGGCACCGAGTAATCAAAATAAGAAACTAAAAATCACTTTTTTTTCCGTTCTGCCTCCATTTCGAGGTGGTATTTCTAGCTTTAGCCAGATGCTTCTCCAAAACCTGAGTGGCATAGTCAATGTAGAATCATTTACTTTTTCTAAATTATATCCAAAAATATTATTCCCCGGGAAGTCTCAAGAGGACGTCTCATTAAAAGGCACTGCTCCAAGAATCGTTTCTACCTTTAATCTTTTCACTTATCTCAGCGCACGTAGAGTGCTAAAGAGGACCAATCCAGAGGTGTTAATTGTGAACTATTGGATGACTATTTTTTCACCGATGTATGTTTTTTTCTCTCGTGGGTTTGATAAAAATGTATTAAAAGTAGCCTTGATACACAACCTCGTTCCTCATGAAAAAAGGTTTTTTGATCACTATTTCAATCGAATTTTTCTAAATCAGTACGATGCATTTGTTGTGTTATCTCAGCAAGTAAAAAATGAGGTTATGACTCACAAACCAGATGCGGCATGCTTGCATTTAAGTCATCCAAGTTATACACAGTTTGGTGCTTCATGTGACCATTTAAAAGCAAGGTTATCCTTAAGTATTCCGGAAAAAGCGAAAGTGATTTTGTTTTTTGGATTGATACGGGACTATAAAGGTTTGGATGTTTTGATAGATAGTATGAACCATTTAGATGAATCGTATTTTTTGGTCATTGCTGGCGAAATTTATGGTGATGATAAAATTTATCATAAGCTGATTGCTAATTGTAAAAACGCTAATATTATTATCAATGATGCCTACATACCGGACGATGAAGTAAAGGTGTATTTTAGTGCTGCTGATTTGTGCGTTCTACCATATAAGAAAGGCACGCAGAGTGGAGTACAGGCCATTGCGGATTCTTTCTGTACTCCTGTATTGGTTTCCAAAAACGGTGGTTTACATGAAAATATCACTGATGGAACAGATGGATTTATTATCGATCGTCTTGAAAGTCAACATTTGGCTGAAAAAATCAAAGATGTATTTGTTGGTGGAAAACTGAATATTGTATCAGAAAAGCTCAAAAACCTTCTCGTTCAAAAAGCCAATGAATGGCAACGTTTTGCCGAAGAGCTTCTTGTTTTTCTTCAGAAGGAAAAGGAGAAAAAGTAATTTTAGATTTATTACTTTCTTTTATTTGTGATTTTAGTGTAGATATATTTGAATATAAATATTGTAAACTCTATATTTGCAGGCTTATTTAAACATAAATCTGAAATTAGATGCGTATTAAAGGATTCTTTTGGTTTTTAACCATTTTACTAACGGTTGTTTGCTTATATCAATTGTCATTTACTTGGGTGGCAAATAATGTTGAGGCAGATGCTGAGAAACAAGCCATTAGTATTGTCTCAAAAAAGAAAAAAGAAGCAATGGCCAATAACAATGGTATTGCGGTTATCGGGACAAATAATGATACCATCGATTTTAACAATCCTGAATCTGAAGAAATAGCCAAAGGCATCTTAATTAATCAAATCTTGAGATCTAAGGCAGATACAGAGGTATATCCCGTTTTAGGATCAACATTTTCTGAAGTAAAGAAAAGGTCGCTTGCATTTGGATTAGATTTAGTTGGCGGAATGAGTGTCACTCTAGAAGTGTCCGAACCGGAGTTTGTTAAGTCTCAGGTTAAAAACCAAAATGATATTTCTTTTACGAGTCCTTATGAAAAGGCCTTAGTGAAATACGAGAATAACGGAACCCTTGATTTTATAGATTTATTCGTAGCTGAATTCCGTAAAGAAAATGGGAGCTTAATGTTAAACACTATTTTTTATGGTGAGAAGATTGAAATTACAACCAGTGACGATGATGTAATCAAACAGCTCAGAGAGTTGATTACCAAATCCATGGATGGTATTGAAAACGTGATGAGTAAAAGAATCAATCAGTTCGGTGTTGCTCAACCAAACATTCAAAAAGATGCTGAGAACAACCGATTGTATATCGAACTTCCGGGTGTTCAGGATGAAAAAACTGTTGCGGAAAAATTACAATCTACAGCGAATCTAGAGTTTTTCGAAACGTATGATTTTAGTCAATTTCAATCAGCATGGGACGCCGCAGATGCACTTTCGTCAAAACAAGAAGGGTTCAAAGAGGATTCTAGTTCTAAAGAGCCATCAGATATGGATTTAGAATTTGATGGATCAACCAATTCTTCTGATTTTGTTTCTTTGTCTAAACTTGTGGTAAAAACCCAATTTGATATATATGTTACAAATGATATAAACAAATCCAAGGTAGATGCTCTTTTGAATAGAAAAGACATCAAAGCCCAATTCGATTCCCAACTGCGATTTATGTGGGGTGCGGAAAAGGATTATGTAGATCAAAACAAAAAGAAAAAAGGTTGGTTCTTATATGCATGTAAGGTTCCTGAAAATGGAAAAGCAAAAGTAAATGGTAGCCACATTTCAAAGGCAAGTCAAGGTTACGATCAAATGACTGGAGACATTACGGTCGATTTAAGTATGAATGACGAAGGAGTTGATCAGTGGGGTAGAATGACCTCAGAAAACATCAACAGACGTGTTGCCATTTCAATGGATAATGTGGTTTACAGTGCCCCTGTAGTGAGAGGAGCGATTAATAACGGAAACACACAAATATCTGGAGATTTCACTTTTGACGAAGCCAATGATCTTTCCGGTCTTTTAAATGGTGGAGCTTTACCAGCACCATGTGTAATTAAAGAACAAACTAAGGTTGGACCAACGATTGGTAAAGAGAATACTCGAGCAGGTTTATTGTCATTTGCGATAGCATTTTTGGTTGTATTTATCTACATGTATTTCTATTATGGAAAGGCAGGAATTGTTGCTGACATTGCGTTATTAGCGAATGTCATTTTTATATTTGGATCTCTAGCGTCATTTGGTGCAGTGCTTACGTTAGCAGGTATCGCAGGTATTGTATTAACCATAGGTATGGCGGTTGATGCAAATGTTCTTATTTTTGAGCGTATTCGTGAGGAGCAGACAAAAGGTAAAGACCTAGCTGCGGCTGTTAAAACAGGGTTTCAGAAGGCTTTATCTTCAATTATCGATGCCAACGTTACGACTTTATTAACCGCAATTGTTCTTAAAGTATTCGGAACAGGTCCTATTGAATCATTTGCAACTACCTTAATTATTGGTATATTTTCTTCTGTATTTGCGGCATTAATCATTTCAAGGTTAATCTTTGAATGGTGGCTGAGTAAGGGGAATTCAATTTCTTTTGATACCAAACTCACGAAAAATGCTTTCAAAGGATTAAATATTAACTTTTTGGATAAGCGTAAAATGACCTATGCATTTTCTGCTGTAATGGTTATTGGTTCGTTGGCTTTATTATTTACCAAAGGGATCTCTCAATCTGTTGAATTTACAGGAGGACGAACCTATGGTGTCAAATTTGAAAAGTCCGCTGAAAATGACACAGAATTCATTAAGAAACAGCTTGCCAATTCAATGAAAGGCGCTTCAGTTGACGTGAAAACTAAGTCAAGTTCTTACAACGTTGAAATTACCACAAACTATCTTTTGAATAAGCAAAACGCAGAGCCTGAAGTAAAAGCGAAATTGGATGAGGCGTTAAAAAATTGTGAGTCTAAACTTGGTAAAGGAGTAATCCAGCCAGATTCTAGATTTGTTTCATCTAAGGTTTCAGAAGAACTAGAGACCTCATCTAAGATTTCGATTGCATTGAGTTTATTAATCATATTCGCATACATATTCATACGATTTGGTAAATGGCAATTCTCTATAAGTGCAATCGTTGCCTTATTCCATGACGTGATTATCGTTCTGGGATTGTTTTCTTTACTTGGAGGCATACTGCCTTTTAATATGGATATCGATCAAGCATTTGTAGCTGCGATCCTGACGGTAATTGGATATTCTATAAACGATACCGTGGTCGTCTTTGACCGTATACGTGAAGATCTTTCATGGAAGAAAGAGTCTGACTTCAAATCTGAGATAAACGGAGCATTAAATTCAACATTATCTAGAACGATCAATACCTCGATGACAACCTTTGTTGTACTTCTTATCATCTTTGTTTTTGGTGGCGCAGCTATTAAAGGATTTATCTTTGCATTAATTATTGGAATATTGGTGGGTACTTATTCATCAATGTTTGTAGCAACTCCGCTTCTTGTTGATTTAACAAAAAAAATAAAGTTGGGTAAATCTTAATTAAGCTTATTTATTTGAAGTTTATTTTAGATATATTTTTACAAGCCCGACCTTCCTGTAAGTTTATCGTCCTCATTTTTTTTGTTGTTTTCGGTTCCTTTGATCGAAATTACATTTTTGCACAATCAGGAGTAATTAAGGGTTCTGCGAAGAGCGACGATTTGCCTTCTGAGTTTGTGAGGGTATCCTTGTATCCTCTTTCTAAACATGTATTGACCAACTCTAATGGAGAATTTCAGTTTAACAATCTTCCTTTTAATACATATGTGTTAAAGGCCTCTATTATCGGTTATAAGTCAATTTCGGATACCATAAGTATAAACAAGATGAATGATACGATTCAATTGGATTTGTCTTTTTCTGAAAAAATAATGGAACTCGACGCAGTTGTTGTCACAGGTACAAAAACATATAAGAGACAAACCAATTCAAATGTCATTGTAAATGTGATTAATAGTGAAAGTTTAGATATGGTTCAGGCGTGTAGTCTTTCTGAAGGTTTAAAATTTCAGCCAGGTTTGCGTGTTGAAACAGATTGTCAAACTTGTAATTATACGCAGTTACGTATGAACGGGTTGGCAGGAGGATATTCTCAAATTTTAATAAATGGAAGACCAGTATTTAGTCCATTAACCGGATTATATGGCATGGAGCAACTTCCAGTGAACATGATAGACCGTATTGAAGTCGTAAGGGGAGGAGGCTCGTCTTTGTATGGTTCTAGTGCAATCGGTGGAACGGTAAACGTAATTACCAAAATACCAAAGAAAAATAACTTTGAATTAAGTTATACGTACCAAAATATTAATTTTCAGACAAACGATCAGGTAATAAGTGGAAATGGTACTTTCTTGTCAAAGAACAGAAAATTAGGAGCAGCTCTTTTTGTCAACAATAGATCGAGAGGGTTTTATGATCATAATGGAGATAATTTTTCCGAATTGCCCATGCTGCAGAATACTTCCTTTGGAGTGAAATCGTTCTTTTTACCTAAATACAATCATAAAATCGAAATTAGTTTGAGTAATATCAACGAGTTTAGATTTGGTGGCGAAATGAATAGGGATGAACCAGTTTATTTGACTGCTCAAGCAGAGGAGCGGCAGCACCATGTTTGGATGGGAGGATTGGATTATCAGATTGACTTCAAGAATGAGCAAACGTCACTCATATCATACTTTGCCTTTCAAAAAACGGATCGTGATCATTACACGGGTATTTTTCCGGATGATTCTTTAGAGATTGTTTTACATATTGAAAATCCTCCCAATGGAGTGTCGAATGTTTCAACGGCGAATATGGGATTACAACTCAATCACGAGTTATTACATTTTATTTCAACAGGGAGTAATGTGTTAACATTTGGTTCAGAAATATTATTGGATGAAGTTTACGATGTGATTCCAAGCTATGATTATATCATAGATCAAAAGACATTAAATACAGGTGCATTTATTCAAAGTGATTGGTCAATATTACCAAACTTGTCTCTACTGTCAGGAGTTAGGATGGATAAACATAATTTTGTAGAAAGGTTGGTGTTCAGTCCAAGGGCATCCTTGTTATACAAGTGGAAAAAGAACACTCAACTGAGGTTGAGCTACGGCTCAGGATTCAGAGCTCCACAGGCCTTTGATACCGATCTTCACATCGCTTTTGCAGGCGGTGGTGTATCAAGAGTTACGCTTTCCCCTTCATTGATTCCAGAGCGTTCTAAATCCTACAGTGCCTCAATTAATTACGATAAGCCATATGAGCATTTCATTGCGGGATTTACTTTAGAAGGTTTCTATACAAGACTGAATCATGCTTTTTACCTTGAGCCCGTTGGAGAGGATGAATTTGGTTATTTATTTGAAAAACAGAATGGAAAAGGGGCAAATATACAAGGTGCAACTTTAGAGTTTAGATTTAATTATGACCGAAAAATTCAATTTGAAGGTGGGTTTACGATTCAGAGTAACACTTTTGATGAGGCAATAGAATATATTGAGGGTTTGCCTGAATTGCGGAAATTCATTCGTACCCCAAATGACTATGGCTTTGCCATGCTTTCATTTACCCCGAATAAGAAAATTAGTGGGAGTATTAATTACGTATATACAGGTAAGATGATTTTACCCCATTTTGCTGGGGCACCAAATCAATTGGTTGATGAAATGACAACTACAAATCAGTTTTCTGAGCTAAATTTTAAGTTTTCCTATACACTGAATATAAAAAAACCAGGTTTAGGTATTGAAATATATATTGGAATGAAAAACATATTTAATGCCTACCAGGAGCAGTTTGATATTGGTAAAAATAGAGACAGTAATTTTATCTACGGTCCTGCACAACCCAGAACCGTTTTCGGAGGAATAAAACTTATGAGTCTTTAGCTATAGCTTTACAAAAGGAATAAGGTAGTGGGAGCTTGAGTTGTAAATTCCAATAAAATAATTTCCATTTGCAAATTTTGTACTCATGAAGTATTCTTTCTCGAATTTACCTCCATTACAAATCACATCAAATTCTGAGATGAACTGACCAAACTCATTGAATATTTTTGCATTTAATTTGCTTTCTGAACATCCATCAATACTTAGTTTAAAAACGCCATTGGACGGATTGGGAAAAAGACTAAAGGTCATCTGATTCAAGTCATTTTCAATGACACCTGAAAAATCTTCAACTTCGACAGATATTTCTTGAATACAACCATTATTGTCTTGAATGTATATTGAGTATAAACCTCCGTTGAGACCGGTAAATAAACTGCCTGAATAATAGTTTTCTCCATCTATACTATAGGAGTACGGGGACGTGCCGCCATTTGCAGAAACAGTTATACTTCCATTATTTGTTGTCGAAGGAGAAGCACTAGCAGTACCATTTAATTCGCTTGGTTCAATAATGGTCGTTTCAAATAAACTTTCACAGCCTTCAAGATCTCGAACAATTGCTGTATATGTTCCTTCAGGTAGATTTGAAAAAACACTATTGCTTTGAAAATTCGTTGCATCTATACTATAGGTTAAAGGTTCATTTCCCCCTGAAGCAATTATCTCAATAGAACCATCGGTGTTACCAAAGCAGGATATCATAGAAGGAATGGCGTTTATGGCTATTCCTTCCGGTTGACTAATGAGCACTTCTATTTCATTGTGGCAGCCATTTTGATCAGTAACCATAATCGTATAATCCCCTGCGGGAACATCGTCATAACTAGGTGCATTCTGATTATTAAGCGCATTGGAACTATAGGTTAAAACCCCTTGTCCTCCAGAACTAATTATTTCAAACGACGTTGTTTGTCCATAGCATGAAATAACAGAGTCCAAATTGGTTTGTAATGTGATTTCATAAGGAGGATTTAAATTAAAGCTACCAAATCCGGCACATCCAAGTGAGTCCATAATGGTATAGTTGTATGTTCCCGCGCTAAGGTTGTCAAAAACGGGTGAAGATTGGGAATTGTTATTGAGAATATATGTATATGGAATGACTCCATTACTCGCGTTTAAACTGATTGTAGCAGAATTTGGTTGGCAGGTCGGACTTACATCTATGTTAGAAGATGTAATGATATCACTTGTTCCAATACTTTCTGAAGATATTCCTTTGATATCATTACAAATATTTTCATCCTGCCCATTTGAATTGACATCAACAAGTGTAAACTCAATATTGTTGTTCCCATTGGACAGAGCATTCACAACAATATAAACCGTATCAATTTCTTGAAAATCAGCCAAAGTACCTGAATTAAAGGATGATGATGATGAAATTCCGTTGTCTATTGACCATGAGATTTCACCTTCAGTGATTTCGGTTAAACCTCTATTTTCTAAAACGATACCAAATTGAGCCGAGGAGCCACAAAGTGTTCCTTCTGTTGTTTGAAAAACATCGAGTATCGACAGGTCAAGATTTAAAGGGTCAAATTTAAGTGCACTGACATTTGTTCTAATAGCGTTGTTGGCCTCCATGTAAACTCCGGTATAATAAAAAGTCTCACCGTCAAACTCATCAATAGACATATGATGATAATCTCCCCACCTTGTGTTCGAAGTTCTTGAAGATTGGCCTGATTTAATAGTGATTTCTGGAGAAGTCATAATTCCTAAAGGATCGCATGCCCTTCTTCCTGTCATTTTCAATGAAGGATAATTTCCGCTTTGTGTACTTGAAGTAGAGTATGCCATCATAATATTTCCATGTTTATCAATGTTAATGGCTGGCATCCATCTATTTAAAGTTGTTCCTGGAGCGTATGTACCTTCTTGATAAACATTCCAATCCTGTAAGCTTTCTTTTGGTCGACGTAGCTCAATCCATCTAACACCGCCTCTGTTTGCACCATTTACATCTGTCGTTAGACACAAGACCATAGCTTGATGATCCTCAAAAACACGCATTGGTGCCTTATACATTACTGTTTCTCTTAAAGGATCTAATTTCACGTCTGTATTGGGCTGGCCAAAACAACTGAAGCTGGATAGGCCACAAAGATCAGAATCGATTTCCTCAATTGGGACATCTTGAATTTTGGAAACACTTGCAGAATTATTACTCCAATTGATATTCATTTCCCATAATTCAATCCAATCATTATTGTTGCTGTCTGGTGATCCTTGACTGTGAACCTCATCATCTCTATGTCGTACAAACAAGGGTTTCATTCCCTCTGGTGCTGCTATGCTACCTTCCAAATCTACAGGAGTGATTGATTGAAATCCAAAACCATTCAATGGATATCCAATATCCACTCCAATAAAAGGACTTGGAGAACCAATGAGCATTTCACTCAGCCTCATTGCATATACGGTTGGAGCGCCTCCTTCATTTGTAGAAACAAGCAGTGCATCTGAGCTTTCTGAAATACTCCATTTTGGATAATCAGGAAATCCAGGACAGCTAAAGTCATATAAATAATAATCGCCTTGTGGATCTGAAGTTTGAGAAACATATACAAGAAGTTTATTTCCTGAACTTGCAAATTGAGTGATGAACCATCGTTTTGCTGTTTGATGGTATAGTATAATTGGATCCCCAAGGCCATTAATATTTGTATTGGAAAGCGTTTGCATTGATAAAGTTCCTGTAACTGAGGCACCAGTGCTTTTGTCAAATATTTTTATTGCACCTCCACCGTTTGAGTTTGTTCCTTGTATGAAATACAAGCTATCCACATCACCTGAAGGATCAGGAGGTGAAATGCTAGAGCCAATTCCTTGAGTTTGCCATATTACAGAGGTACTTGTAGACTTATTATAAGAGCCATGTTGCTGCCATTTGCGATCAGGATAGTGTTGCGGTATATAATCCAATTGTACAAGCTCTCTGCCTTTAAAGTTTGGTACAATTCTATCATTTTTATCTAGTATTTCATCTTCTATGTAGGGCACAAGTTCTGCCTCATGTGGTTGGAAGTATCCATAAAAAACAGATTCTTGAGAAAGTGAAATTAAAGATATAGAAAGAAACAGGATCAATATAGATGTGAATTTCATAGTTTTATAGAGTTAATTATACTGGAAACGTAAAGGTGTTTCCAATTGAACAAAAATAATTTAATGAAGTTTAATAACAAAGCCTAATATGTTTAAAGTATTATTATCCCCAGCAAAATCTATAGATGTTGATGCCTTACGTTGGAAAAACCCAACGATTCCTCAATTTGAATCTTATGCAGAGCAATTGGTATTCGAATTAAAAAAGAAATCCCCTAAAGAATTGGGAGAGTTAATGTCGATAAGTGAAAAGTTAGCTGACATGAATTGGACCCGTTTTCAAAATTGGAAAACCGTAGACTCTAATTCAGAATATATCCAACCTGTATTTGCATTTACAGGTGAAGTCTTTCGTGGTTTGGACGCATCGTCTTTAAATGAAGATGACATAAATTATGCACAAGAATCTATAAGAGTTTTGTCTGGTCTTTATGGCATTTTAAAACCTCTTGACGGCATTTTGCCTTATCGCTTAGAAATGGGCACGAAGTATTCGTCGAACAAGTTGAATAAAAATTTATACGAATTTTGGGGAGATCGAATTACTGATAATTTAGCTAGTGAATTAGATGAAAATGATACCATTATAAATTTGGCATCTCAAGAGTATTCCAAGGTCATACAATTAAGGAGATTTTCTCAACCTATTATAACGCCTGTATTCAAAGATTATAAGAACGGAAAATTAAAAACCATTATGATGTATGCTAAAAAGGCAAGAGGTTCAATGGCCAGATTCATTGTTCAAAATAAAATAGACAACATCGTTGACTTGAGAAGTTTTAATACGGATTCATATAGCTATGATGAAAAGCTATCTAATGATAATGATTGGGTTTTTATTCGTTGAGATTAAAATCTTCACTTTTCTCAATAATATCCCAGGTATGATCGGCTAACAATTTAACACTAGCCAAAAACCGGAAGTCTTTTTTACTTTTACCCCATTGATTTGGTCCTATTAGAGAGAGTAGATAGATACCATTTTCTCGCTGATAGAGGTGATAGATGTGATTGATGAAAGGCTCAAACCTAGATTCGGCTTGATAGATAAATTCGGAAATCTTTTTACGATCGTTTAGTTTCTGAGCTTGACTTGCGAGTAGTTTCATTTGTTCATAAATCTGCCCCAATTGCATGTCTGTTTGATGGTCCATTGCATTTAAGGCTCTGCTTTTTAGCTTGCCCTGGTCTTCAGGTTTAATCAATGCACTTCCCGCATGATGACCATATTCTAGACTATGGGGGGTTTCTGAAACCTTGTCTGGGTCAATCGGGTTTTCAAAAGGAATCTTTTCTTCTTTCTTTTTTTTCATATTAAAATAAATCAGCCAGCTTTTTACCAACTTGAGAGCCAATAGCTACTCCCATTCCTCCCATACGAACACCTATTGCAGTGTTATTGTTTATTTTTTTTATAATCGGACTTTTGGTTTTTCCAACTCCCATGATTCCAGACCAAGAATCTTCGATTTTAAATGAATTTGATGGCAATATTACATTTTCTAAAAGATTTTTTAACTGAAGTTGAATTTGATTACTTAAACCAAATTCTTCTGTTGTTTCTCCTAAAACATCTAGATTCCTTCCACCCCCCAAAAGAACTCGATTACCCACATTTCGAAAATAGTAATAGCCTTTATCAAAGTGGAATGTACCTCTTATTTTAAGGTCCGGAATTTCATTGGTTATTAATACTTGTGCTCGAGCAGGCAAGATGTCTTCCTTAATCCAATTTTTAGCGAAACCATTTGTTGCGATTATCGTGTTTATTGTTTTGATTTCACCGAAAGGAGTTTCAATGATATTTTCATTTTCATTAGAAGTCATCTTTAATGCCTCGATACCAAATATTACATTCACATCATGGTTTATAGCTTGCTTATAAAGCTGCTGAATTAATTTCCCAGTATGAATCGATCCTTCTAATGTATTGCAATAAGAAGTCTCTATACCTTGAAAACCAAATCTATTTGAGATAGATGAATCTTCACAATAAATATTTTTATGTCCAGTGATTTCAAATGCTTTTTTATTGATGTAATCAATAAAATCTATTGTGATTTCATTTTTTTCGTTAGAAGCTACAATATCCCAGGATTTGCAATTTTGATATTCAATATTGTCTTGAGAAACAAGTTCGAATAGCGTATTTAAACCATTATATCTGTTTGAAAAGGTATCCCAGACAACACTATCTTTAATGGTTTTAAGATCATCGTATAGCTCTGTTGGACTGCCAAAGCATGTGAAGCCTGCATTTTTAGTACTTGCTCCTGTTGGGAGATAGCCACGTTCAATTACAAGGACTCTCGAATTTTTAAATCGTTTTTTTAAAAATATCGCCGTACTGAGTCCAACAATACCTGATCCAATAATCAAAAAATCAAGATTTTTTAGGTACGCAGATTTTTCCCAGAAACTTAAATTATCAATTCGAAGCATTATTTTTATTCGGCTTTTTTCCTCATTTTTGTATGTCTGCAACAAAATTAGTTTTTTGCGTTGCATTTAATGTATACAAAGACAGCTTTCTATGATACGAATTTTATTTTTAGTGATGTTTTTGCTTTCTTTCTCCGCTTCGGGTCAGAAAAAAATTGAGATATCTCTAGAAGGTTTTATAAATAATTTTTCCTCTAAACAGAAATTGTATGGTGCTAGTTTGTACCTATTCCAAGATGGCAGAATGGTTTCGAAATCATTATCTGACTCAAAAGGCAGTTATTTCATTAGCGGAAATATTAGCACTAAAATTCCTTTTGATGTAATGGTATCCAAACCCGGTTTTATTACAAAAAAAGTACTTTTGGATTTTAAAGAGTTAAAAGTTCAAAATCCAAATGGAATTCTTCAGGCCATGGAAGAATTAACTATTGAACTTTTTGAAATAAAGGACGGTGTTGACCTCGGTTTTATCGAAAACACGTATGCAGAGAAATTTCATTGGGACACAAAATCAAACCAGGCTATTCCGGATGAGAAGTTTAAAAAAGAGGTAGAAGATCAGGTTTTATTGGCTTATTCGAAAATGTCTGATATAAATAAGGCCGAGACCTTCAAGAATAAAATGAATCTTGCATTAAAAGAGAATAAGTTTCAAGAAGCAATGATTCATGTAGATTCAGCCTTGTTCTACAATAGTAATGACGCTGCACTCATAAATAATAAATCTCAAATTGAAGCTTCAATAATAAAACAAGGTAAAGATATTGAGAAACGCGCGGAGTTTGATGATCTTAGAGAACAAGGTAATGCAGCATATTCATCAGGAGACTTTATATCTGCAGAAGGATTTTATAAAGACGCCTTGGTATTATTCGGTGACAACCAAATTAAATATAAACTCACGAAAATTGAAGAATATAAGGTTAGAATATCTCAACTGGAATCCAATAAAGAAAAACTTAATCGACTTAGAGTGTCTGCAGATTCATTATTGGCAATAAGTGAGTTTGATAATGCTATTGGCAAATTAAGAGAAATTCAGTTTTTGGACCCAAATCAAAGAACGAAGATTCAATCTGAGATGAAGGAAATCAAGAAGCAAAAAAAGAATGCGAATTATGAAAATACAATTCAAAAATATATTGAAATAGCAAATAGGTTAGAAAATTCAAAAGATTCTCTAGATGCAAGTCTCTTGTTTTATGAAAGAGCAGAAAGTAGTATCAGTAATTTGTCCGATCAGATATTGATTGACAAATTTAAAATTCAAGTTCGTGATGGAATTGAAAGTGTAAGAGTAAAAAAATCAAAAGAAAGGGAAGCTTTTTATCAGCAATTAGATAAGGCCAATAGTAATTTCTTGAAGGGTCCAGATTTTTATGATAAAGCCATTAAAATATTGGATTCAGATTTAATGAAGCCATATCGAAATGAACCAGAAATGATTAAACTCAAAAATAGAATTCTTAGTATGGATCAATTCTATGTCTTGAAGAAAGGAGCTTTTACCAATTACGTTAAAAATTCAACGGTTGCCATATCTGATTTAAAAAAAGCACTTAAAATTGGCAATGATAATTTCAGTGTTACTCCAAAAGCAGATTTGAATGAGATTCGAGATTCTCTACAAAGTTGGACAGGTAGTACTAGCCTTTCTTCTTCTACTTCTAAAAATTCTAGCGTATCGGGATATAATAGTACGGGTTCTGTAGTCCGAACCCCAGGTATTATTCATAGTGGCTCCGATATAGATGTCTACAATGATTTGGCGCTTACAATGAAAAGAAAAAAGAGTGATCCATTAGAAGATTTACAGCGTGTTAGGAATGATATAGACTATGAGGTCTACTTTAATAATACTGTAAATGCTGTGCGTAATGAAAAGTCCGCTGATGAAATGAAGTTTTTTCAAAATGAGATTGAAATAAAAGAACGAGAGATCGCAGTACAGAAAGTTGAATTACAAAAAGAGCAAGATAGGGAAAGACAAAATTTAGAGTCATCAGTCAAAATCCGAAACGAATATGCATTGTTTCAGCAAGAAGCTTCGGCGGAACAGATAAAAAAATGGAATGATGAAAAAGATTATCTCATTGAGTTGGAGCTTCTAAACCAAGCACGAAGAAATCAATCATTTGAAGAGAAAAACAGAATTCATGAGAATGAACGAATTCTTCTTCTAGAAGAAAATGATATCGCGAGCGAGGAAAGACAATATAAAAGTCAAGACCACCTATTGGAACTAGACCGTGATAGATTCGTCAAGGATTCTTTGGCTAAAGTAGGAGGGGAAGATAGAGCACTTGAAGTAGAAAAACTGAAATCCTTTAAACCGGAGTATGCTACTCAACCTAATTTTCTGAAAAATGAGGATGGAATTCTTTTTGCACCTAATGCCGTAACCGAGGGGGTCTTTAAAATCGAAAATTCAAAAGGTTTTGTGATCTCTGTAATTGTTCAGCGTGTTGTTGTTGATCCAAATGGATATGGAGTCGTGTATGAGAAGACAACTAAGGAAAACGGATCCTCCTATTATTCAAGAAATGGAGCAGCAATAACGGAATATATTTGGTTTAATGAATCCATGGGTCAGAATGTTATTGAAAATTAAATTACAACCCATAGTTTTCTTTTTCTTTTTGATTTCTCTTTTTTCATGTTCTACAGGATCTAAAGAACAATCGACGAATCTTTATAAATTATCAGGTCATAGTCAAGGCACAACTTATCTGATTCAGGTTTATGACAAAGAACTCAATTTTCAATCTAAACAAATTGATTCCATTCTTACGGCTTTTGATCATGATCTTTCAACTTACATAGGGTCTTCTTTGATCTCCAGATTTAATCAGATTGATTTTACGGATACAGTGATAGAAATGAAATCACGATTTGTTAAAATGTTGGAATTAAGTGATTCCATCCATGAATTGTCAAATGGCCTTTTTGATCCTTCTGTTAAACCACTTATAGATTTATGGGGATTTGATCAAACCGCTCCTGTGGTTCCTTTAAAATCATCAATAGACTCGGTATTAAACTTTGTGAGTTATAAGCGAAACAAGCATTTTAAATTCACTCAAAGCTCAAAAGACAGCGTCAAAATTATTAAATATACACCGCGATTTCAACTCGACTTTAATGCCATTGCTCAGGGGTATACCGTAGATTTATTATTAGACTTTATTAAATCAAAAGGGCATCAAAATGTTTATGTAGAGTTAGGAGGTGAGTTGGCGCTTTCTGGTGTTAAGATAGAAAATGAAAAATGGAGAATAGGTGTTGAAGCACCAATTGAAAACAATTTTACAACAGATCAAGTTATTCAAAAAGTATTTTCTATAACAGACAGACGCATTGCCACTAGTGGAAATTATCGAAAATATTTTATTTCAGATGGTGAAAAATATGCGCACACCATTAATCCTAAAACAGGACATCAAAACAGACATGATTTATTATCTGCAACGGTATTCTCTAGTTCTTGTGCTTTATCTGATGCATATGCTACTTTTTTTATGCTCATCGGTTTAGTTGAAACTAAAGCATTTCTTAAATCTCATCCTGAACTTGGCTTAGACGTCTTTTTGATTTTTGATGAATCGAATACCTATAAGACTTTTTTATCTGAAGGCGCAAGAGCCTATTTAGATTAAGCAATTCATATCTGTTTGTCAGTAACTCCTTTCACTATATAATAGTTGTATTAAATTGCTCCTTATATTTAATGCAAATCACATGAAATGAAGGTACATTTTATCGCAATAGGAGGGAGTGCAATGCATAATCTGGCCATTGCATTGAGTAGAAAAGGAATTGATATAAGCGGTTCTGACGATGAGATATTTGAGCCTTCAAAATCCAGGTTAGAAAAGCAAGGTATTTTACCTGAAAATATAGGGTGGAATGCATCACTTATTAGTAAATCAATTGACGCTGTTATTCTTGGTATGCACGCGAGAGGGGATAATCCAGAATTGGAAAAAGCCAAGGAGCTAGGTTTGCCTATATACTCTTATCCAGAATATTTATTCGAGCAGAGCAAATCAAAAAAAAGAATTGTCATCGGAGGCAGTCATGGCAAAACAACCATTACAGCAATGCTCTTGCATGCCTGTATGAAATTGAATGTAAATGTGGATTACATGGTGGGAGCTCAATTGGATGGTTACGATTGTATGGTGAAGCTTACTGATGATGCATCTTATATGATTCTGGAAGGAGACGAGTATCTGAGCTCACCCATTGATAGACGTCCTAAGTTTCATTTGTATAAACCGGATGTTGCTATTATAAGCGGGATTGCTTGGGACCATATTAATGTCTTCCCAACTTTCAAAAATTATATAGACCAGTTCGATATCTTTTGTTCCTTAATTGAAGGAGATGGAATGCTCATCTATAATGATGAAGATCTAGAGGTAAAACAATTGGGAGAGAAATATAGTAGCACTCTGAAGACGCAGGCATATTCAACTCCGAAATTTGAGCCAATAAAAAATGGCAGTAAATTGAAGTTTAATGACAAATCATACGACTTGCAGATCTTTGGCAGTCACAATCTTCAAAATTTGATTGGAGCAATGCATTTGGCTGCTGAGGTTCATATTTCAAATCATGATTTTTTAAATGCGATGTCAGATTTTACAGGTGCAGGTAAACGATTACAAAAAGTAGTAGAAACAGATACTTTTGTTATGTATAAAGATTTTGCGCATTCCCCCTCAAAGCTTAAAGCAACTACGAATGCAATCAAAGAACAATACCCAAATCGTAAAGTTGTAGCCTGTATGGAATTACATACCTTTTCATCACTTCAAAAAGAGTTTTTACCACTTTATGATGGAGCAATGGATAGTGCGGATGAGTCTATTGTATATTTTAGTCCGGATGTTGTCAGTCATAAAAAGTTAGAACCGATTTCTAAAGAATTGGTAGCCAGATGTTTTGGAGGGGAAGTAGTCGTAATGAATAATACCGAAGAGGTTTTAAACCAATTGCAATCTAAGTCTTGGAATGAGACCGTCTTAATTATGATGTCTTCCGGGAATTTTGATGGAATCGACTATGATTCTTTAGGGCTTACACTTTCAAAATAATCTTTAAAAATAACTCTTCTGAAAATAAGTCCAAGGACCAATCCATTTAAAATGGCCCAAATTGACATAATCAATAATGATATAGACATATTAAATGAAGGTGATAATAGGGTTTTTGCCGTATTTAATTGTTGACTCTTAATTTCATCATTGGATAAGTTATCGTAAGCAATTGGATTCTTTAGTTTAATTGCTTTGATATTATCAACATTGTCCCATCGGATCTCCTCTTCTTTCAATTTATTTGCAATGTACTCCGAATTAATATTATTGTAGTAGACGTAAGAAAAGCCACTTGCTAAGACGGTGAAAATCATCGCAGGTGCCATAGCAGTTTTTAAATCATCAATTAATGTATTGTATTGTCTTTGTGCCCGTTTTGAGATGTACAAGCCTATAGATGATGATGCTGTTATAAAAAACATACTTAACAACATTATAGGTTTTTCACTTATTTCAATTTTTACGAAATAAAAAACCAAACGTATGGCAATCATTATAAATGTGAAAAATAAACCGATTTTAATAGAAGATCTCATTTTAGCTATTCATCGAAACGAGAAATTCCTCATTTGATTTGGTGTTTTCCATATGAGTTTTCATAAACTCCATGGCTTCAACTGGATTCATGTCAGCAATAAACTTACGCATCAACCAAATCCGTTGCAAAACATCTTTGCTCATTAATAAATCTTCTCTCCGGGTTCCAGAAGCAGTGATATCTATGGCAGGATAGATTCTACGATTCGATATTTTTCTATCTAACTGTAATTCCATATTACCCGTACCTTTAAATTCTTCAAAAATAACCTCATCCATTTTGGATCCTGTCTCGGTAAGAGCAGTTGCCAAGATGGATAGTGAACCACCATTTTCAATTTTTCTTGCTGATCCAAAGAATCTTTTCGGTTTATGTAATGCGTTCGCATCAACACCTCCTGATAAAACTTTACCTGAAGCAGGTGAAACGGTATTGTATGCTCTAGCAAGTCTTGTAATAGAATCAAGAAGAATACAAACGTCATGACCACATTCTACCATTCGTTTTGCTTTTTCAAGAACGATATTGGCTACCTTGACATGTCTGTCAGCGGGTTCATCAAAAGTTGAAGCAACCACTTCTGCTTTTACACTTCTCGCCATATCGGTTACCTCTTCGGGTCTTTCATCTATAAGTAGAACAATAAGATAGGTTTCAGGATGATTCGCCGCAATTGCATTTGCTACATCTTTAAGAAGCATTGTTTTCCCTGTTTTTGGCTGAGCGACAATCATTCCACGTTGCCCTTTACCGATTGGACAAAATAAGTCCATAACTCGTGTTGAAAGTGTTTCTTGTCTATGACCAGTAAGATTGAATTTTTCAGAAGGAAAAAGTGGAGTCAAATATTGAAACGGTACTCTATCTCGAATGTATGATGGATCTCGACCATTTATTGATTCTACCTTTACCAATGGAAAAAACTTCTCACCTTCTTTAGGCGGTCTTATTGATCCTTTCACAGTATCTCCTGTTTTCAAACCAAAAAGTTTAATCTGGTTTTGAGAAACATAAATATCATCCGGAGAAGACAAATAATTGTAATCTGATGATCTCAGAAAACCATAACCGTCCTGAATAACCTCTAATACTCCCTCAGCCGATACAATGCCGACTAGATCGTAATTGTTATTCGGTTTGTTTTGATCAGGTCGATTATTTTGTTCTTTTGGTTTATTTCTATTTGGGTTCGGATCATTCTTTTGTTTTTCGACGGGAGCTTCACTAGGTTGCTCTGATTTTGGAGCATTCTCAGGTTTATCTTCTTTTACTTTGGTAACTTCAACAGTATCTTTTACAGCTTCAACAATAGTTTTTTCGACTTTAGAAGATTCTTCCGATATGGGACTTTTATCTACGATCATTCTTTTTCGAGTTCTTTTTCTAGGCTGTTCCGTTTTATCTTCTTTTTCACTTGAAGACTCAATTTCTTTGCTAAAAAGATCTGCACTTTTTTCTTCGGTTTTGTCTCCGATGATTTTTCCAATTAATTCAGCTTTCTTAAGAGATTCGATATCTGAGAGTCCAATGGAGGAAGCGATAACCTTTAATTCGGAAATGCTTTTACTCTCTAAAGTTTTTTTGTCCATTAATTATAATAATAAAATATAGGGAATTTAAGTTGATGAAAAGACTCGTTTCATACTAACAACACACAAGTTTAAGAAAAACCTTTTAATAATCACTATAAACAAATGAAAATTTATGTTTTTCTCTTTTTCTTTTTTGCTGCAGGGAATAAAATATTATTTAAAATCAGTCTATATCCTGGAGAGTTTGGATGTAGGTTTAGATCAGTTGGTGGATCTCCAACAAAATGTTGATAATCTTCGGGATCATGACCACCATAAAAGGTCCATGTTCCTTGGCCGAATTCACCGTGAATATATCTTGCTGTTCCAGCGGCTTTTGTCTCACCAAGAATCAATACATCCGATTTAATTAGGTTTTTTTTAAAATCTGTAGTCTGCCCCATAAAACCTTTAACGACATCTACATGACATTGGGTAAGCATGGTAGGAACAACGTCCCATTTTGCAGAAAAATCAAAAAGTGTAAATTCATCCAAACTTTTTGGAATCGTTCCATTAGTTCTCAGATAAGTACCGTCAATATTTGAATATTCATAGATCATTGGATTTTTATCCAATTTGAAATCCTTAAAGGCAAATGTTTTATTATACTCTAATTGTGAGTCACTATTAGGGCTAGAGGGGTCGCCATCAAATACACTTTCACAAATATCTGTATTTTCAGCTGCTAAAGCGATGTCAAAGCTATCTGTTCCGCTACACATAGTAAAAACAAAACCACCACCAATCACGAAGTTTTTAATGTTTAATGCAACTGCTAATTTGAGTTTTGAAACTTTTGAATAGCCTAACATTTTTGCGTTTCCTTCTGCAACATCTACTTGTTCCTGATACCACTTTTGATAGCGAGCTGAACGATAGAATTTGCCATATTGACCTGTGAAATCTTCGTGATGTAAATGAAGCCAATCGTATTCAGGGAGCTTACCCATAACTATAGCGGAATCATATATTTTGTCATAAGGAATTTCAGCGTATTCCAAAACCATAGTAACAGCATCATCCCATGGTTGTTTATTGGGGGGAGTGTATACTGCAATTTTTGGTGCTTTTTCGAGTTGGACTACCTCCTTATTTATTTCTGGGTTTCCAATTTCCCGTTTCATTTGACTGATTTGTCCATCCGTTTTAATCTCGTATGAAATTCCTCTAATAATAATTTCTTCTTCAATACTTTTTAGATGTGGGAGAAGAAAAGAACCACCTCGATAATTGAGTAACCATTCAATAGTAATCTCATTATCAATAGCCCAATAAGCGATACCATATGCTTTGAGGTGATTTTTTTGACTGTCATCCATCTGAATTAAAATCTGCGTAGACTTTCCTTCAAATAATAGGAATGTAAATAATATTAAGGAAAATAGTCGTGTCATATTAAAATGGATTGTCATCAATACCACTGGTATCAAAATCACCCTTATCCGTGCCTTTTTCTGAATCGTTCATTTTACTCGGAATAGTGAATGTACCAGCATCTGGTTTTAACGAGCTTGTTCTATGATCACTGTTTCCTGATTCGTATTCTGGCAACTCATTTAAGTTATCAAAACGTGCGTACTCATTCACAAAACGAAGCCTAACTTTCCCCTGTGCACCGTTTCTGTGCTTTGCAATAATGATTTCTCCAATTCCAAAATTAGACTCACCAGATTCGTCTTCAACGAAACCGTAATAATCGGGACGATAAATAAATGAAACGATATCCGCATCCTGCTCAATAGCGCCTGATTCTCTGAGGTCAGACAGAATTGGTCTTTTATCTCCACCTCTTTGTTCGACAGAACGACTTAACTGAGCTAAAGCAATAATGGGTACATCAAGTTCTTTTGCTATTTCTTTTATTGACCTAGAAATTGTTGAAATTTCTTGCTCTCGATTTCCATTATTTTTTCCGTCTTTAGCGGACATTAATTGTAGATAATCAATAATGATTAGTTCTATATTATACTGAGACTTAAGCCTCCTGCATTTTGCCCGAAAATCAAAGATGCTCAACCCAGGAGTGTCATCTATGTAGATTGGGGCAGTAGATAGTTTTTTGATTCTAGAGTGTAATTGTTGAAATTCATCGTCTCTTAGACTTCCTTTTCTCAATTTCTCACCGGGCAGACGGGCTTCACTGGCCATTAACCTTTTTACCAATTGAACACAAGACATCTCAAGAGAAAATATAGCAACGCCTCGGTTGTGATCCACGGCTACGTTTCGGGCCATTGATAAAACAAAAGCAGTTTTACCCATACCTGGCCTTGCAGCCAAAACAATCATATCGGATCTTTGCCAACCTGCAGTGATTTTATCTAATTCATGAAATCCCGTTGGAACACCTGAAATTCCATCTGAATTTTGAGCTGCCTTCTCAATCTCTTCAATCGCTTCTCGAACCGCATTTTGCATGCTTGCGGCTTGCTTGCTCATGTTGTTTTCAGCTATTTTGAATAAATTTGATTCAGCGGTATTTAATAAATCAAATACATCCTTGGTCTCATTGAAAGAATCCCTGATAATTTCACCACTAACTCGAATTAATTCGCGTTTGATATATTTTTCAGCAATGATTCTCGCATGATATTGAATATGGGCAGAAGAAGCAACTCTATTGGTTAGAGACGATATGTATCCTGCACCACCAGACGCTTCAAGCTCACCATTTTTTTGAAGTTTGGAGGTAACCGTAACCAAATCGATTGGTTTAGTGGTGGCGAATAATTCTTTTATGGCTTTAAAAATATATTGATGCTTCGGATCGTAGAAACTTTCCTCTCTTAGAATATCAATGGTATCATTCACTGCTTCTTTTTCCAACATCATCGCACCAAGAACAACCTGTTCAACATCAATGGCTTGAGGTGGTAATTTCCCGCCTTGAGCCGCAATATTTGGGGTGTTTTTTATTCTTGAAATAGGTTTTCTTTTATCTGATGCGTCCATAAAACAAATATAGGGATTAGTCATTCCCAAATGCCATCATTTAAAATTATATTTATCAAATGATATCAATATGGGTTATTAACAATTGTTAATTCATTTCAATTCTTTAAGAGCAGCTTTTGTTCCAATTTGTCGGGTAATAAAATCAACTTCAAATTTAGGGCTTCGTGCTGGTGAATACTCTCTACCGTAGAAAATGATTTGCAAATGCAATTTATTCCATAAACTTTTTGGGAATATTCTTTTTGCGTCTTTCTCGGTTTGAACGACATTTTTACCTGAGCTAATTCCCCACCTTGTAATCAAACGATGAATGTGTGTATCAACTGGAAAAGCAGGAATCCCAAATGCTTGAGAGACTACCACAGATGCTGTTTTATGTCCAACCCCAGGCAATTCTTCTAACAAATCAAGTTCTTTAGGAACCACACCATTGTATTTATCTACAAGGATTGCTGAAAGTTCATGTATGGCCTTTGATTTTCGTGGGGATAAACCACATGGTCTTATTATTAGCCTAATTTCATCAATATCCTGTTTGCTCATGTCAAATGGATTGTCTGCTAGTTGAAATAGGGCAGGGGTGATTTTGTTGACACGTACATCCGTGCACTGTGCAGATAAAAGAACTGCTATTAATAGCGTGTATGGATCTTTGTGATCCAAGGGTACAGGAGTTGTTGGGTAAAGTTTTTCCAATTCTGAAATAATGTAAGAGCCTTTTTCTTTTTTTGTCATCATCACGAAAATAGAAAATAGAAAATGGAAAAGATACCGTTTCTAATAAAAATAAAGTAGAGAAGTATTCCGCTTGAAACGAAAAGGGTTGAATAATGAAAGAATACAAACCAAGCGTTATTCTTTCTAAATAGTAGTATAATTGTTGGCGAAAGAAAAACAACAACAACTAGTGTTAATGCCCAAATAAAAGTAAAATGAACCGGTATAGTCACCCGTTTATAAGGTAAGGTATGAACAACATTAACAGGGTAATGAAATATTCTTGTTTCATTTACTACGATTTCAGGATAGGTATTCAGTGAGCTTATATTATGGTAATCGGCTAGATAAATAAATTGCTTATTTTGGGTTTCGATTCCTTGCACAACATGACCGTTGTAGCTTTGATAAACCTGGTTATCTATGAACTTCACATTTGTTGCCTTGTTTTCAAGATCTAAATGGTTGTCAAGCAAAAGAAAAAATGAAAATATGACTCCAAGAGTAACATTTATGTACACCCAGCTTCTTCTCCAACCATTTCTGAGACTCATGTAAAAGGCTTCAATTTCTTCTTGCTTTTTCTTTTGTCTTTTCTTGTAGGCTTTATGTGCTTGTTCCCGATATTTATCGTACTTCGATTTGGGTTTTGGTCTACTTTTTATAGTGGTTTTTGACTTTTCGGGATTGACTATTTTTTCGTATGCTTCTTTTATTTTTAAAAAATTCTTGTGCGCATCTTTTTCTTTATTGACATCAGGATGGTATTTTTTAGCCAGCTGCTTATACCGTTTTTTAACTTCTTTTAAAGAAGCATTTTCTGTAAGATTTAATATTTTATAATATTTCTTCCCAGCCACGTTGAATTGCTTTTTTTAGGGTTTGAATCCTATCAATTTTATTATTTTTATTCCAAACCAATTGATTAATAATACTGTAGGCTTTTGGCGTTTCGAATTTATCAACATATTCGGTAAAAAATTCTTTACTCATTGATTCTTCAATTCCTGATTTTTGCTGTAGTACAATAACTAATTTTTCACCAAATTTACTGTCTGGAATACCCCCTAAAATAAACGGTGTATCAATGCCTTTTGAGATTTTATCCTCAAGTAATTCTGGAGATATCTTTATTCCTCCCGAATTAATAACATGATCTAATCGACCTAGCCAACGAAATGACGTTTGGTCTAATAATTCCACCCTGTCATTGGTTTGAATAGACAAATCACTAATTTCAGGGTAATTGATACTTAAAGCTCCTTTTTTACTCTCTAATAAAATCCCATCAAGTGTTTTATAAAAACCGGCTCCAGATAAACCTATTTTTTTTAATGCGATATGAGTGATCGTTTCAGTCATTCCATAACTATGAAAAGCATTAATTTTTTTTTCAATGAGTTGGTCGTTTAACGAGGCCGTAATTGGAGCACCTCCAACGAGTATATTTCGACATAAACGAATATTGTTCAGTCCTTTATTGGATGATAAACATGACTCCAATTGCATGGGAACAATTGCAATGAAATCAATTGGCAATGTTATGTGATCAATGGTTTTTGTCGATGATGGAAAAACATGAAGGGTTAAACCTCCAACCATTGACCTAATAAGCATCATTGCACCCGCAATATGTTCAACCGATAAACACAGTGCAGCAGAATTTTTTTCTTTTAATTGAAAATAGTTAATGGTTTTTGTTGCAGACGCTACTAGAGCCGTTTTTTTAAGCTCAATTGGTTTTGGATTCCCTGTTGATCCAGATGTTTTAAAGGCGATGAAGGAATCCTTGTTTTTGATTTTTTGAATAAGCTGTTCAATGTTCTTGCGTTGATCATTTGAATGATACAAAATAGAAAAATGTGGATGAATAGTAATCATTAAAATTCAATGTCTAAATTGAATAAATTTTTCAGTGTGAGTAGCTTCGGGTTTTTTGCAACCAAGGCATCAAATTTATCTTTTCCATTTAAAAATTTAACTTCTTCATCTGGAGTTTCAGAAAGCTCTATTTGTATTTCAATAAAATGATTATTAAGCTTTTCTCTTAAAAAGTTAATCAGTTCATTTAATAAAGGGCGAATGACATCTACCTGTATTTGATTATCTACAACGATTTTTATTTTTTCATTTGATTCAAATATCGGATCTCGTTTTACTAGAGCATTATAGTAGGTTTCCATGCCTTTATCTTTAGTGATATATGCATATTGGCGCCATAAAATTAGCACCTTTTGAGTATCAACTTCATCCCGAGGAAGGATAACATCTTTTTTGGTTTTTACTTCTCGTTCGTTTTCGAGGATTTGTTTAATGGAAAGATGATCCTCTTTGACGTTCGTTTTTAATGTCGGTTTGTCTATTGTTTTTTCCTTGGAAGGAGAATGGGCGTCCAATTTTGTCTCTGGTTTCGAGATTGGATTTTTCTCAGTTTTAGACTTTATATCCGCTTTGTTTCTGGATGGTACTTTGTTTTCTCTAAGAGACTGCTCCGGTATGGGCAGCAATTCAATATGATCAGTTAAGGTTTTTTTTTTTCTTGCTCTTGTTTTAGTGAACAGAGCTCCATAAGGCAAACTTCGACCAGGAGCCGTTGGTTTTTTGCTGATTTGTAGGACACATCTGCCTTGCTTAGGGCATTGAGGGCTCTCATTATGATATTGACGTCTATCTCATTGGCTTGTTTGAGGTATTTGTCTTTAATTCCATCAGGGACTTCGAGCAAATCAGCAGATTTTGGGTTTTTACAAACCAATAAGTTTCTGTAATGACCAGAGAGTCCATTAATAAAGTTATGGGAGTCAAAACCATTTTCAACAATTTCATTAAATAATAATAAACATGATGGAATGTCTTCTTTGTCTGCAAATTCGGTGAACTTGAAAAAGTAATCGTAGTCTAGAATATGAAGGTTATTAATTACATCTTGATATGTGATATTATTTTCAGAAAACGTAACGATTTGATCAAATACGGACAATGCATCCCTCAATGCACCATCGGCTTTCATGGCAATCATGTGTAGAGCTTCGGGTTCTGCTTTTACATTTTCTTTTTTAGCAATTTCTACCAAATGGTCAGTAATGTCTTTTACTTTGATTCTTGAGAAATCAAAAATTTGACATCTTGATAGTATGGTAGGTATTATTTTATGTTTTTCTGTTGTTGCTAAAATAAATATAGCGTGCTTTGGTGGCTCTTCAAGCGTCTTTAAAAACGCATTGAATGCAAAATTAGATAGCTGGTGAACCTCATCAATAATGTATACTTTAAAGTCGCCTAGTTGAGGAGCAATTCGAACTTGATCTGTCAGCTCACGAATGTGATCTACACCGTTATTGGAGGCTCCGTCAAGCTCATAGATATTTAGAGATGCTCCTGAATTAAAGCTTTCGCACGAATCACAATTATCACATGCTTCAGTTTCTTCAGTCCGATTAAAACAATTGATGGTTTTAGCTAATATTCTTGCGGTTGTCGTTTTCCCTACACCTCTGGTGCCACAAAACAAAAAAGCTTGTGCCAAATGTTCATTCTTGATGGCATTTTTTAGGGTGCTCGTAATTGATTTTTGTCCAACTACTGTGTCAAAAGTCTGAGGTCGGTATTTGCGTGCTGAAACAATAAAATCACCCATAAAACAAAGATATTGATTTATATCAATCAAATGATAAAATCATTTTATCTTCTTGGATAAATCTCGACTAGGGTTCCGTTATTTGGTCCCCAAAGCTTTAAGTTACTAGGTATTATAAATCGAGAGTCTTCTGTGTTTTCTTCGATTAAGTCTACATTTTCGTAGAGAACAGTTCTTAATTCAATTTTTTCTTTAGAAATAAAAATGAGATTGAATTGATTCACGGCTTCAGCGTCTCTCGTCCATGATTTTTGATCATCTGCAGCTCTCAATGGTGCTCCCCAGCATCCTTCTCCGGCATAAACGATACCAATACTGTCATTCCTTATAAATCCTTCGTCTGCCTGATCTGAATCATCACTAATGATGGGCCAAGTGACCTTACAAGTATGAGAATCATTTTCAAGACATAATCTTACATTATTGAATTTTTCAAATTCGGGAACGAAATTTTTGTATTGGGTGTTCATTTCCTTTTTCGCTTTTACATGAGCACGTATAGGACGATGGTATTGGGGTATTTGCCAGTAATAGTCCTTGTGTTCCTTTAGTGTTTTTCTTAAAAATAATCGTTGAGAGCCAAATTTCCATATTTCAGAGTTTAGCGAAATTAAATTCAATAAATCTCCGCCAAATGTAGTTGAGTAAAATACTTTCGAATGAGGAACATCGAACAAACGAAGCATGACTCGATTTCCCAATTCGTGATTCCCTCTCGTTACCACCAAGGGAGTTATTCTTCCATCTGAAGAGATACTATTTTCCCAGTCAATAAACCATTCCTTCCATTGTCTCTCTGTATCTATACCTGTAAAGTCTCCGTTAAAAAGAACGGCATGCGCTTTGAGCTTGCTTACCATGCGATTGGCCTTTACTCTAACGATTCTTGTGTCTCTCGAGTCTCCGCCTGCGATAAATGATATCTTTTCATTGGAATCATCACTTACTGTAGTGAAATAATAGACTTGGTTTTTACCTTCAGAATCTTCAATATAAAAGTAATAACGTGTATTTGGATTTAAGTTTTTAAGTCTTACAACATGATTAAACATGCCTTTGTAATGATTTTGATCACTCAGGACATATGTTAGAGTACTTTGGTTGGGATAAGATTTATCCATGAAGAAATTCACGAATTCACCACTTTGTTGATTCCATATGATCGTTGCCTCATAAGAAGCATTTTTATTAAAGACCACCCGAACAAAATTAGTTTTACAACTAGAGCCGAAAGCGTCGACACAGAACAGGACAATAAGTAAAGCTCTCAATAAAGTATTCACAAGGTTTAATTATTTTTCTTTGAATTCACTAAAATCAATGTCAGAGTTAATCTGATTTGATTTAACAGTGCCTGAGAAAGTAACGTTTCCAAATGACATAATTTGAGTTTGTGGAAAAAGGATTCCATTAACTTCCTTGTAGTCGGAGTATTCAACAGAGTTTTCTGCAGGTTCTCCACCTTCAGTAGCCGTGACAATACTTAATGTATTGGCCAAAAGAAAATTATTTTTATTAAAATATTGAAACTCTTCATTTTCACCATCAATGATTTTAATCACATAATATTCGTCAGATCCTTTTGGTTCAATCCCAATGGCTTCAACAGTAATATTGTTTTTAGCATAATTAAGCTGAGGAAACAAACCAAACGATTTTTTCTTTTCCTCTACCTCATCTTTTGTGAGGTCTTTTTTTCCTGTTTGCATGTTTTGATTAAATCCTTTTTTACCAGTAAAATAGCCTGATTGGAGTACCATACCATTCATTTCCATTTTCATTGAGGATGTTTTAGGAGACTTGAACATTTTAGTTAAAGTCAATGCACCAGGCATTTGTGCCATACTCAATTCAGTCACCTCCTTGTAGGTTTTGATGCTTTTAATTTTCTTTAAGACCTCTTTCATCGTTGCAGAACCAGTCACCTTCATTAAATAATTATTTATTACTTGATTACCTGTTAAATCGCTTGGGCGCATTCTTTCTTTTGGATTGCCATAAGGGTCTAACAGTTCGATATTGTTATCACCATCAAAGGGAAGTAGCTTGTCAATAATCTCTGAATTACCAACAACAACGATATTACAGTTTTCAAAAGGAATGTGCTTTTGAGCAACATCCAAAACCATTTCTTTACTCATACCATTGAGTTTTTGAAGATACTTCTGATAGTAATCTTTATCTAAATTGTACTTGATGCTGTTTAAAGCAAACCTTGCAATAGTCGAAGGTTGTTCAAGTGATCTTGCAAATCTTCCTGAAGAGGAAGCTTTTGTCATGCTCAACTCTTTATCACTAACCATATTGGTAGCAATGTTTTTAAGTTCATACATGATTTCTGTAATGGCAGAGTCAGTAACCGCATTTCTGAAATTACCGCCAGCAGATAGCCATGACCCATTGTCAGTTAAAGAGAGTCTTGAATAACAGCCATAAGTATAAGCTTTGTCTTCTCTCAGGTTTTGCATCAATCTATTTCCAAAACCCCCACCTCCAAGGATATTAAAAAGAAGCTTCGTTTCTATTTGATCAGAGCTACTCAAATCCATGTCAACAGGAAATGTAATATAAATCACGGATTGTACTGCGCCAGGTTTGTCCACAAAATAGACTTTATTTCCACCTGTATTTCTATTTGTAGATGGATATTTTTTCTTGTAAGGTTTTTTTCCTTCCCAAGATCCAAAATGCTTATTGACCAAATTCTCTGCGGATTCTCTATTAATATCTCCCACAATTACAATATAACTTTCTTGAGGTGTGAAAGTGCTTTGGTAATATGCAATAAGGTCGTCACGAGAAATATTTGCTAATGAAGCTTCTGTCATCACATTACTGTATGGATGTCCGGCAAAATTCACTTTTACGACGGCATTATTTGCCATTTCATCAGCACTCGATTTAGTTGCTGAAAGGTTTGATTCTGCTTGTTTTTTAATTCGATTTACTTCGTCTTTAGGAAAACTTGCGTATTTCGCCACATCTTCCATAAGGGATAATCCAGTAGAAAAGTGTTTGGTAAGACAGCTCAGTCGAATTGAATTTTCGCTGGCACTTAAATTTGCACCAATGAAATCTATTTTATTGTCAAGTTCATCTTTTGTTAAACTGGCAGTTCCAGACATAATGAGTTCTCCTGCCATTGAAGATAGACCTGATTTATCACCTTCGATTCTAGGATCTGCTCCTGAAATGTAATTGATTGAAACTCTCGGAATCTTGTGGTTTTCTGAAAGAATTACAGTTATTCCATTCGCTGTGGTAAAAACTTCTGAATCTTTTAATTTGATTTCTTTTGCTTCTCCTGCTGCAGGAATTATTGAACGATCAACTTGATTCCATCCTATGAATGGAATTAAGATAACGAATAGGGAATATTTAATATTTTTCATAATAGCTTATTATTTTTCTTCTTTTGGTAGATAATGTAAAATAACACGACGATCCTGTGTAAGGTATTTTTGAGCAACGCGCTGTATGTCCTCTTTAGTAACGCTTAAATACTTGTTTAAAAATGTATTTGTCATTTCTGCCGAACCAAAGTAAACATGATTATTCGCTAGATTTTCAGCGATCCCAGCCACTGTGCTGTTCATTCCAACAATATTGGTCTCAATACTTGTTCGAATTTTTTGAAATTCTTCATCGCTAATTAATTCGTTTTTAATCTTATCAATTTGCATGTCAAATTCACCTTGAATATCATCTAATTCAACATCTTTACTCGCGATTGCAGCAAATATTCCCAATCCCGAGTCTTCCAATGCATAATTAAAAGAAAAGGCAAAAGTTGCCATTTGTTTTTTCTCAACAACTGCTTTATTTATTCTAGAACTAGAACCACCTGACAATACCTGATTCATCATTTCCAATGCATATGAATCGGCATTTGTTTGTTCTGGGAATTTATACCCCATAAATAGGGCGGGTAATTGTATGTTGTCATAAACAACATCTTTTATAATTCCATCAATTGGTTCACTGTCCTTTTGTGTGCGTTTTACTAGGGTTGGTATATTGCTGAATTCATTAATTTTTGCAATTGCTTTTTTATCGGTAGACTCAAAAAATAGGTCTTCATCGAATACGTTCTTCTCAACTCCATATTTTGTTTGAAAGGTAGTATTGTCATATGCCAAGTAGTCGCGATATAAATTAATTGCTTGTCCTTTAGGCATGCTTGCGAAATATTTGTCAATCCATTTTTTTGTTTGTTCAATATCTAAATCTCCAGCGATTGACAATGTCGCATTTGAAGGCACATAGAATGTTTTATAGAAATTCACATAGTCTTCTTCTTGAGCCGCATCCAAGTGCTCCATTGAGCCAATGGGCACCCAATTATAGGGATGATTAGGAAAAGACCTCAAAAACATTTCTGTAATAAAAGAAGCGTATGGTTGGTTGTCGACCCTCTGTCTTTTTTCTTCTTTCACAACACTCCGTTGAGTTTCTATTCCTTTGTTGTTTACTTTGGCGTGAAGCATTCTTTCACTTTCTAACCATAAACCAAGCTCTAATTGATTTGAGGGTAGAATTTCAAAATAAAAAGTTCTGTCCTGGGAGGTATTTGCATTTAAAGTTCCACCATTGCTCTCAACAAGCTCATCGTATTCTCCTCGTTCAATATTTTCGGAACCTTCGAAAAGAAGGTGTTCGAAAAAGTGAGCAAAACCTGTTCGATTTTCATTTTCATTTTTTGAACCAACATGGTACAATACCGAAACAGCAACTATAGGTGTTGCACTATCTTGATGAAGTATAACATGAATGCCATTTGGTAAATCATATTCAATATATTGAATTTTTTCCTGTGCATTAAGAACAAGAACAAAGCAAAACATTGAAGCAATTGAAATTATTTTTTTCATATTTAATTTTTGGAATACCAAAAATAAGGTACTTTTTAGTTTATTTAATAATTTAAAGGAAAATCATTTCTCATATAATGATAAACACCTTCATTATTTGGTCTGAATTTTGATAAATTTGTTTCGTGAGATATACATTCCTTCTTTTTTTATTTGCAAGCCTTTCTTCTTTCGGACAAGGGGTTATTCCAGTAATCGATTTTAATAATTTCTTTTTGTCATATCAAAATGGCTTTTTTCGAAATATAGAAGTTCAACCGATAAAAGACTACAAGTCTGGAGATGAATTGGTTGCATATATTGACACCCGTGGAAATCTTAGGTTATATGATGGAACTAAACGTAACGATATTACAAATCTGAATGTTGATTATCAAGTTTCCGATCATTTGCTTGGATATAAAATAGGACCAACTTTAAACATGTGGGATCAAGGAAAACTATCAACTCTTACCTATTTTGCCCAAGACTATATAGTCAAAGACAGTATAATTGTTTTTGATGATACACGTTTTAATACCTTAAATGTTTATTGGAATGATTCTTCTTACATGCTCACAACGTATCTGAGAGAATGGAATATAAACTCGGTGTTTGTTGGTGAAAACGTGGTCGTATTTAAAGATAATGGTGATATGTACAAGACGTTTTGGAATGGAAACATCTATGATATAGACGTATGGAATAATCGGCTTAGTCCGTCTTTTAAAATGGGTACTGATATCATGTGCTTTAATGATCCAACCACACAAACATTTGTTGTTTTCGATAATGGTATGTTTTACGATGTTGAACAATTGACAATGCCTAAATATAAATCTGGTAGAAATTTCATTGTTTATGAGGACTTGGGAGGTAATCTTTGGTATTATGAAAATGGAGACAAATTCCAATTGTCTAATTTCTCTGCTGACTTTTGGGATGTGAAGGATGAAATAGTTGTTTGGTCTGAGAGTTCATATTTCTTTACCTATTGCAATGGAGAAAAAACACAAATTGAAAACTTTACACCGACTCAATTTAAAATTAAAAATGATGTTCTTGTTTATCAAAACATACTGGGAGGAGTGAATGCATTTGTAGATAATGAAATTTATGAACTCACAAATTTAGCAGATTCACAATTTGAAATATTCGGAAATCGAGTATTGGTCAAAATGTTTAACAATTCTTTTATTGTTTTAGAAAATGGGAAGCAGTACACAAATTAGATCTTTTTTGTCTTTTTGCTTAATCTCTTTGTTGAGCATAACATTTGCTTTTGGGCAAAGTAAAAAGATGGATCGATTGGAGCAATATTATGACCAGGGTCATTTTAAATTGGTCTATCGAAAGTCTTCTAAACTCTTAAAAACCCCACAGTTCAATTCGTCTGTATTGCCCTTGTATTATAAAGCAATGAGTTCTTTTCAATTGATGCAGAATCAATCTTGGCTAAGGCGAAATCATGAGGATATTCATGAAAACATTGATTTAATGAATAAAGTAATTAATAGTGACCAATGGCTTTTAATAATGAATTCACATTCCAATGAGCTTTCCAATATGGAAGTTCTTTTTGATGTTTGGTTGGCTAAAAATTCCAGTTCAGTTAGTGAGAAAGAAAAAAGTTATATAGACAACTGGATTATTACGGTTTTTCGTAAATATGAGATCGAAGTTCCTAAAGAAGAATTCAGAGATGAGGAAGGGTTGATCCCGGAAGGGTTAAGTGGAGAGCAAAGAACCAGTATAATTCATTATGCCTACGAGTACATTGGGATTCCCTATAAATGGGGGGGGACTGATGAAAATGGATTTGATTGCAGCGGGTATACGAAACACGTTTTCATGTTTAAGGGAATTGAGCTACCAAGAGTCTCCAAAGACCAATATAATTATTCTAAGAAAATCAATAAGAAAAGGGCCTATATGGGAGATTTGGTTTTCTTTTCAGAAGGGGATGGAATAACTCATGTTGGGATTCTTGTGAACAATCTGGGCGAATCAAAAAAAATGATTCACTCTTCTTCATCTAAAGGAATATCTGTTGTCGATATAGATGCTTCTGAATATTGGAAGAAAAGACTTTTTGGATTCGGGAGAATCTTAAATTAGTCTAAGAATTCGATGATGCATTCATTTCGTGATTATTGCTCTTTGCTCTAAAAATCAAGATGATAAATATCAAAAACAGGGTTTCCATTGCATAATCAATAAAAGAGTGATGATATATGAATCTGAGTGAAAGCCCAATTAAAAGCGTGGCTGTTATTATTTTAAACAGGCGATGATATTTTAACTCTTTTCTTAATGAGATAGAATACGTAATGATCAAAATTATGAATAAACTAGGAAAGAAAACCATCCTCCAATAGGGCAAAACAAGGGTGTTATCTGTAAACACAATAATAGCTAATGCGAGTTGAGAAATAGCAGAAATAATTATAACAGATTTTATCTCAGGTTTTAATGACTTAACCATCTCCGAAAGCAGCAATGAGAAAACAGGAAGACTAAAACAAAATAACAACTGAATCCACGGATATATATCCCAGTTAAAAATTTTAAAAAGACAAAATAAAGCACCCACAAGAAGCAGAACGTACGTTGCCTTTTTTAAGATTCTACTCGTTATCATTCTTCAGTATTTCTTCGAGATTTTTCAGTGTAGCATATAAGTTCCCACAAGGCTTGTGCTCCAAAATAAGCATCGATATTATTTTCATGGCTGGGACAAACTTCACACAGGTCAAATCCAATAATATTTTTGCCAGCACTAATTATTTCCGAAAATAAAAGCTGAATTTCATTTAATTCAAATCCTCCATCAGCAGGCATTCCTGTATTTGGACACAAATAAGGTTTCAGTCCGTCAATATCAAAAGATATGTATATATTTTTTGGCATTTCGTCGATGATCTCTCTAATAATTTCAAGCCAAGATTTACCATTTAAAATATCTTTTTTGATGGCCCAATCAAAGTATGTACTTACTCGATCTTCTTCCTTTGAAAACTCGAATTCTACTTCTGATAATTCTCTAACGCCAACCTGAATGAGCCTTGACATGTTTGCACAGGTATTTAATACATTTCTCATTATACTTGCGTGAGACTGCTCGAATCCTAAATATTCAACTTTTAGATTTGCATGAGCATCTAAATGTAATACCCCGAAATCATCATATCGGTCATTAAGTGCTTGAATTAAACCCAATGCAACGGATTGTTCTCCACCAAGAATTCCAACCAATTTGTTTTGTTCAAGAAGACTTGAGCATCTTTCTTTCAAGTTTTCTGTTAAAACTTGGTGGACATGGTTGATGTTTTCTATTTCATCTTTAAAGTATCCAATGGCTTTTTCCTCTCCTTCTTTTTCCAGATACCTTACGTATTCTGAACTTTTTTCAGCATTTTGATTGTTTATTTTTTTCCATTCGGAAGACACCTGAGTCATGAAGATTTTTGTTTCATGTGCTTTATCAAGTTCATGATGAAAAAAATTCAATTGAGTTGAAGCTTTAAGGATGGCCTGAGGTCCAAGGTGTGAACCTTTACCGTAAGAGGTAGTGGCATCCCAAGGAACGGGAACAATGATCAAGTCCGCATTTTCCTCATTAAAAGGAAAACCGAAAATATTTCCGTTAGCAGTTATCGATTGATTAGGATTGAATTTGTTTTTATCCATTGTATGCATTTATTGCTTTTCTTACTGATCCATGTTTAAGTAATAGTGCTTTACCCTCAAATTCAGAGACACCCAATGAATCGCAAATCATTTCTGTGCCTCGAATCAATAACTTATTATTACTTAGCTGCATATCCACCATTCTGTTGCCTTTAACATGTCCTAATTTAATCATTAAACAGGTTGATATCATGTTTAGAACCAGTTTTTGAGCAGTGCCTGATTTCATTCTAGTGGACCCTGTAACAAATTCAGGACCAACCATAGGAGTTATTGGAAATTTAGTGGCTTTTGTTAGTGGCGAATCTGGATTACAGGAAATACCTGCGGTGATAAGCCCCATCTCTTCTGCTTTTTTTATTGCGCCAATAACGTATGGTGTAGTTCCTGATGCGGCAATGCCAACGATAACATCTTGTTTAGTAATACTAAATTCACAAAGGTCTTCCCAACCCAAATGATCACTATCTTCTGCAAATTCAACCGCTTTTCTAATCGCATGATCACCACCTGCAATAATCCCGTTAACGAGACCATGGTCAACCCCAAATGTTGGAGGACATTCGCTAGCGTCGACAACTCCAAGTCTGCCACTCGTACCTGCTCCGATATAGAATAAGCGTCCCCCCTCACTCATTTTGGTAAATGCGGCATTAATGAATGATTTTATATGATCGATTTCTTTTTCTACCGCGAATGCCACTTTTTTATCTTCCGAGTTTATCCCGAGAAGTAATTCTTCAGTTGACTTTTTGTCTAGATCCTCATGGTTTGATGTTGATTCGGTTATTTTTTTCATGCCAAAAATGCTTTTGAATCTCTAGCACCTAATACAACTTCAACTCTATCCTTTAGGGTTGTGGATAGCGAGAGACCAACAATATCTGCTTTTACAGGGTAACGTCGGTGTTTTCGGTCTAATAAAACGACAGTTCTTATTGTTTTCGTAGGGCGTTCTAATAATTTAACTAATGCATATTGCATGGTTTTCCCGGAATTTATTACGTCATCAACAAGTATAATAAATCCTTTTTTTAGCTTATCCTCATCAATAGTTAAGTTTACTTGTTCTTTCCAAGGCTCTATTTTATTGATTTTAATTTCGAAATCATTCACTAAAATATCAGAGTTTTGAGAAATTATATTTGCGAGGGTTCTGGCCAGTTCAAATCCATTTCCTTGAATACCCCCAATAAATATTTCTTCTTCTTCAAAACAATTTTCAAGTAGCTCGTGGCCTAATCTTGTAATTTTTTGCTGCACTTGTTGATGATTGAGTATAACCTGCATTATTTTAATTTGGTATAAATATAAATCTTTCTAAAAAGACACAGGTAATAATATTACTTGAATTCGTTAATTTCGCCTTATGTTAAAGTTAAGGGATTCTTTTCGTATTTTTTCACACCTAAATGTATACCGATTATGGAATGTAGTTATTCTTAGATTCAGCTTTCATTTTTCTAAAATTACTAAACGTAATTTCCATTTTGGAATGCCGAGTACATTAAGTATCGAACCTACTACGGCTTGTAATTTAGGGTGTCCTGAGTGCCCCAGTGGCTTGAAGCAGTTTTCACGTCCAACAGGCAAGCTTAATATTGATTTTCATGAAAAAATGCTTTCTCAAATTAAGTCTTCGGTATTCTATATCAATTATTATTTTCAGGGAGAACCGTTTTTACATCCTCAATTCTTGATGTTGATTGCTCAGGCGAAAAAGTCAAATATATATACCTCAACTTCCACAAATGGTCATTTTATTGATCAAAAAAAAGCGGATGAAATTGTTTCTTCCGGATTGGATCGATTAATTATTTCTATAGACGGATTGACACAAGAAACATACGAACAATATCGAGTAAATGGTAAACTTAAAAAGGTGATTGAAGCGAGTAGGTTGCTGGTTGAATCAAAAAAAAGAGCAAATTCAAGAACTCCTCATTTAATTTTTCAATTTTTAGCGGTTAAACCCAACGAACATGAAGTGCCCGCGGTATACGACTTGGCAAGAGAAATAGGCATTGATGAAGTTCGTATAAAAACGGCCCAGTTGTATGACTATAAAAACGGAAACCGCCTTATGCCGGACAATGCCAAGTATTCACGATACGTCAAAAGAAAAGATGGTACGTTTAAGCTAAAAGGAAAACAAGGGAATCATTGCTGGAGAATGTGGTCGGGTTCAGTTTTAACATGGGACGGGGGAGTGGTACCCTGTTGTTTTGACAAAGATGCAAGCCATGTTTTGGGCTCGCTAAAAAACAAGTCTTTCAAAGACATATGGCACACCGATAAATACCAAGAATTCAGACAGTCTATTTTGAATTCAAGAAATCAAATTGATATTTGTAAAAACTGCTCTGAAGGTTCAAAAGTTTGGGTATAAAAAAAAGCCCTAAAACGGGCTTTTTATAAATGATTGATGTGATTATTTTTTCACAAATGGAATAGACTGGTTATTACATTCAATGAAGTACATTCCAGCAGTAAGATGCTTTGTTTCAACTGATGTTCCCGAAAACCTATAAATTTCTTCTCCGGTCAAATTCCGAATTATTTTTTCATTTATAGCGTCTGAAATGAATAAGTTATTTTGTACAGGGTTTGGGTAGATTTCAACTTCACTAAAACCCTCAACTATGCCAGCTGAAGAACGGACATCAAAAACAATTGTACCAGGGTTTATACCTACATCAAAAGCGCCTGTTTCAATGTTTTGAACATCATAGATATGAACTTTGCCAAAAGAAAAGTAATCAGTTTCACTCGTGTAAAATTCAGAGGTGACCGGATTTTCTTTGAGTTCGTAAAAATTCATAAAAGTACCGTTTACAGGACCTGAATTGTTCATGATATTGAGGTCAAACTCGTTCAATGAAGTTTCCATTGAAATTTGATAAACCATTTTGTCCTCTCGCAAGGCAGAAGTGCCACAACCTGTAGATGCACTTGCCAAATCAACTGTTACGTTTTCAGATAGATCTATGGCTACCTTTGATATTGAAGCTCCTGACCAATCTTTATTATTTACAGTATAAAGAAATTCACCTGATTTAACGAGATTATCAGGATTTTTTGCATCTGGTCCTAGGTCCAATTCTTCGTAAACGAGAGTTTCTAAATCATAAATTCCTATGATGCCTTTTTCATTTCCAAATTCATAAGCATTGTTTATGGCAAAATATGCCTTGTTCCCAACTGATATAATATTCTGAGTAGCCCATTGGGGGCCTGATTCATTATCCAAGGCTAATTCAAGAGATAAATCCTCAGTATTGTATACATGAAGATAAGAATCAAAATTGACGAGATATTCACCGCGGGTTGCAATAAGTTTATTTCCAACTATAGTTAAATTTCTTACGCCTTGACATTCTACACTGGAAATGATTTCATGTGTATTCAAATCGATTTTGAAAATTTTGGTGTCCGCCGCAACATAATAGACTTCGTTATCTATAATCAAATCCGAACCAAAACGCATTCCTTCCAATTGCAGAACTTCTGTGTACATTTCTGTTACAGGATTGTAACTTCCTATTGAAGCGGGTTCAACGATTTCATTGATGGTGTAATCAAAATAACCCTCATTGAGAATAAGAACCTGGTTGACATACTCTTGGGCTTGGATTGTAAAACTTGCTGTTAAAGCAAGAAAATAAAAAATAGTTTTTTTCATTCTTTCTGTATTTATAATAATTAATAAATAGAAGATGAAAAAAGAGGGATAGGTTGATTACGTAATCAAACCGAGTCCGACTTTAATCTGAAGTCTTCTCTCTGATTATGGCAAGTATTCTGGCTCAAGCTAATTACGATCAACCTTCCCGTTTTAACAGTGGTGTTTTGTCGTTTTTAAAGCTCTTACAGCTGCAGACACAGCTCCGAAATTTCATCGGATTCCTTATTAATCCATAGAACCAATAATCGGAACAAAGATAACACAATTATATTTTAATAGTCGTATTTATTTAAAATTTCGAACATGAAATGGATTGGCAAGTAATCCTTTAAACATCTATATTTCAAAAGGTTTACACAGATGTGTTGTTAATAACTAAAAATCGTGAATTAACATTAGAGGCTAATAATTACTTAATTTAATGAAAACTAAATTTATTTAATTATGGAAAATTACATTAATCAAGTTTTGGATATGCCCAAAACTGTAGGTAACATGTTACCGGGAAACAACTTCAATTCAATGGTTGAGGAAGCGGAAGGGAACATAAACAAATGGACGGGTCTAATATATAAGATCGCTGCCACGATATTTATTCTTGGAGCAATTTATAATGTTCTAGATCCTTTCTGGAATGATGGATTAGGTGACGGAAAGGACATGATAGGAGTAATATTAAGCTCTCTAATATGGTTATATGCTGCGTTTCCTATGTCTCAAGTTATTCGATCCGCTGGAGCGAAGCTTGAAGGTTCAGATAGTTCAATCGTGGAATATATATTTAAAGACTTAGTGATTACCAATATCAAGTTAGTTGGACAGCTTTTGGCTTTAAGTGCTCTATTTGCTGCTTTTGCGCTTACTATAGGCTGGGTGGCTGATCTACCAATGGATGTTATGGGAATCGCAGGTGATGTACCTGTTATTCGATGGATGTTCGAACTGCCTTTAATTGCAACAATGGATTTCGCGAATTGGATAGGATTTGAAGAAGTTGCATTGTCTTTATTTGGAGAATGGGAGACTTGGAAATTTGCTGACCCAAGTGGAGATGCACTTTCATGGGAAGGGTTTATAGGCGTATGCTGGGCATATGCTGGTGTTGTTCTAATTTTAGTTCGATTGTATATTTCAGTAGCGATTTATTCTTTCTTTTTTGGATTAGCATCTACCTTTATGAATTGGTTTAAAAACCCATACTTTCCAACTAAGTCCGTTTAATATTCTTTATTAATTTTTTTAAATGGTCTCTAGCGATAGAGGCCATTTTTTTTATTTCTAAATTTTTGATGAGCATATAATATAATTAGTGAATATTACGACGGATTATTTTGAATGATAATTCTAATTTAAATCGCAACTAAATATTGTATATTAAAAAAGTATCCCTAAATTTGCACCCGTTCAACGGAACTACATAATAATCATTTACAATAATATTAGCATGTACTTAGATAAAGAAGTAAAAAAGAAAATTTTCAAAAAGCACGGAGGTTCGGATACAAATACAGGATCTACAGAAGCCCAAGTAGCTTTGTTCACATACAGAATAAGCCACTTAACTGAGCACTTGAAGAAAAATAGAAAAGATTTTGGAACCCAAAGAGCCCTTCAATTACTTGTGGGTAAGAGAAGAAGCCTTTTGGATTATCTGAAAAATAAGGATATTGAAAAATATCGTGAACTTATTAAGGAATTGAAATTACGTCGTTAATTTTAATTTTGAAACGTATTGAAGAGGGGACAATCGATTACATCGACTGTCCCTTTTGTTTTTAATAATTTGATAATAAATAAATATGAATATAGGAATAACAAAAACCATCGAGATTGGTGGTAAAAAGATCTCCATTGAAACAGGGAAATTGGCAAAACAAGCCGATGGAGCCGTCGTTTTAAGAATGGGAGACACAATGATTTTAGCTACTGTTGTAGCAAATAAGGATGCGAAAGATGGCGTAGATTTTTTACCACTTACGGTTGATTACAGAGAGAAATTTGCTGCTGATGGTAGAATTCCTGGTGGATTCTTTAGAAGAGAGGCGCGTCCCTCTGAAAGAGAGATCTTAGTAATGCGTATAGTTGACCGTGCATTGCGTCCATTATTTCCAGACGATTTTCATGCTGAGGTTCAATTGATGATGCAACTTATCGCATATGATGGTGTAAATAGTCCAGACGCATTGGTTGGATTTGCAGCATCATCTTGTATTGCTGTTTCTGATATACCTTTTAATGGCCCTATGTCTGAAGTTAGAGTGGGTAGAGTTGATGGTGAATTCGTCATCAATCCAACATTAGAAGAAATGAAGGTTTCTGATCTTGACTGTATCATTGCTGGTACGATAGATAATATAGTAATGGTTGAAGGTGAATTGAATGAAGCTTCTGAGAGTGAAATGGTAGATGTGATTAAGGTGGCTCACGAGGCAATCAAAAAGCAATGTCAGTTTCAATTGGACTTGGCTTCTGAAATCCCTGCTGCTGCCGTTAAAAGAGAATACTCACATGAAGAGCATGATGAAGATGTTCGTGCAAGAGTTGCAGCGTTTAGTTATGACAAATGTAGAGAAGTTGCAAAGCAAGGTCTAGCATCTAAAGAAAAAAGAGCTGAATTGTTTGGCGCTATAAAAGAGGAATTTCTTGCTTCACTTACTGAAGAGGAGACAGCAGAAATCGGTAAATACGTTTCTGTTTACTTTAAAGAGTCAATGAAAAAGGCAGTTCGTGATACGATGCTTGATGACAATATTCGTCTCGACGGACGTAAGTTTGACGAGGTTCGTCCAATTTGGTCTGAGGTTAACTATTTACCAACTGCTCATGGTTCTGCTGTGTTCACGAGAGGAGAAACACAATCTCTTACAACTTTAACTTTAGGTGGTAAGATGGATGAGCAAATGATTGACGATGTGACTTTCAAAGGAACAACGCCATTTATGTTACATTATAACTTCCCGCCTTTCTCAACTGGAGAAGCGAGAATGAAGTTTAATGTTTCAAGAAGAGAGATTGGCCATGGTAATTTAGCACTAAGAGCTTTAAGACCAGTTTTGCCGGATGATAATCCTTATACGATCAGATTGGTTTCGGAAATTTTGGAATCCAACGGTTCTTCGTCTATGGCAACGGTTTGTGCAGGTACGCTTGCGTTAATGGATGGTGGTATTCAGATTAAGTCTCCAGTTACAGGTATTGCTATGGGATTGGTTGCTGAGAACGGTAAATTTGCTGTTTTGTCTGATATATTAGGTGATGAAGATCATTTAGGTGACATGGATTTCAAGATCACTGGAACTGCGAAAGGTATTACTGCTTGTCAAATGGATATTAAAGTTGACGGTTTACCATATGAAGTATTGATTCAAGCATTGGAACAAGCCAAAGCTGGTCGTTTACACATATTGGATAAGATTCTAGAGACACTTCCTGCGCCAAATGCGGAACTTAAACCACAAACTCCTAGAGTAGAGGCATTCAATGTGCCAAATGAGATGATTGGTGGAATTATAGGGCCTGGAGGAAAAATCATCCAAGGTCTTCAAAAAGAAACCAATACAACGATTTCAATTGAAGAATTGGAAAATGGAGAAGGTCGTGTTCAGGTACTTTCGAACAATGGTGACGATATGGCAAATGCTTTAGAGAAACTGAAGCTAATCGCGTTCCCGCCACAAGTAGAAGACCAAACAGAATATGAAGGGAAAGTTAAATCGGTAAAAGATTTCGGTTGTTTTGTTGAAATCGTACCCGGAACTGATGGTTTAATTCACATTTCTGAGTTTGCTTGGGAGAAAACAGCACGAATGAGTGATGTTTGTAAGGAAGGTGAAATGTTGAAATTTAAGGTGATTGGTAAAGATCCTAGAACTAGAAAATGGAAATTGTCTAGAAAGGTTTTATTGCCAAAACCAGAACGAAAAGAAGAGCCTAAGGCTTAATTTCGATACAATTACATTTTAATGATAAGAAAAAGGCGCTTCGGCGCCTTTTTTTGTGGATAAATATCTTTTTTTTGTATTGATATCCTTGTTATCTTTGAACCAAAATCAATTTAACTATGAAAAAAATTTATGTTTCGCTAAGCTTTGTGATGCTTAGTTTGTTTTGTTTTAGTCAAACCTCTGGTTTATTCTTTTCTGAATATGCAGAAGGCTCATCCAACAACAAGTATATGGAGATATACAATGGTACTGGTGCCACTGTCGATCTTTCTGAATATGCTTTTCCGAATGTTAGTAATGCGCCAAATGTGCCGGGTGAATATGAGTATTGGAATAATTTTCCCATTGGAGCTACAGTTGCTGATGGTGATGTATATATTATAGCACATCCATCTTCAGATCCACTCATTTTGGCAGAGGCAGATCATACTTTTAGTTTTATGAGTAATGGAGACGATGGGTTTTGCCTAGTGAAGCAAGATGGATCATGGGTTGATACCAATAATGATCAAATCATGCAGGATTCTGAGATAAGCGGTTTTATTCAAGTGGATTGGATTGGAACATGGGATGCTGATCCAGGAACGGCATGGGACGTTGCTGGTGTAACCAACGGAACTCAAAATCATACTTTATTAAGAAAGGATGCTATTTGTTCAGGTAATTCAACACCACTAGGTTCATTTGGTACAAATACTACTGATTCTGAGTGGGAAGTATTGGATATCGATACTTGGACAAATTTAGGATCTCATGTTGCTAATTGTGGGGGAGGAACCCTGCCAGTTATCAATTCTGACCCTAACTCATTATCCGGTTTTGTTCAATTTGTTGGATCACCGTCTGATGAACAAACAACTGAAATTTCAGGATCAAATTTGACAGCAGATGTTACTGCAACGGTATCTGGTGATTATGAGATATCATTAAGTACTGCAGTCGGTTTCGGACCAAGCGTTGTTTTAACGCAAACGGCGGGAGAACTCGCTGCAACTATGGTCTATGTTCGACTAAATGGTTCTGTTGCTATTTCTCTTGCAAGTGGAGAAATCGTTTTAAGCTCTGCTGGAGCAGATAATGATACGGTGGCGCTAACAGGTGAGATTTTGAATCCTGACCCAGTTTTATTTAGCCAGCCAGATACAATAACTGGATTTTCTCATTTTGTAGGAACACCATCTGCTGAGGAGGTATTTAATGTTGCGGGTAATTACTTAACTGAGGATATGACTATCAATGTTACAGGTGAGTTTGAAATATCTACGCAGTCTAACGGTGCATTTACCAATTCTCTAACAATTCCTGCGAACGCTAACACAACAGTATTTGATGCGAACGCAACTTGGAATGGTTATATGAACGTATTCGAGCTTCCTGAAAATGGTGGTGGTTATGTCTTTGGACAACCTTGGGGTGTACCCGAATTAAGTGCCATTTTTACACCTTCGATAAACAATGTTAAGCTTCTTCCAAACACCAATACCTACGCTGAAAATCCGACCGATGCATTTTGGGTAAATCAAACTACAGGTGCGGGTAACAAAAATATGGAGGCAATCACTTTCATAGAACCAGGAGCCGGTGCGAATGATAATGATTTGGCTTTCGGCGGTAATGTTGTAGGCAATACTTTAGATGCCGTATATACAGCGAAGTATTTTATCAAAGCATTAGATCCAAATAACGGTTATGCAGATGTTTTCAATGGGTCTAAAACATTTGATTTACCAGCGTCAGGAACGTTTTCAGTGTCTGCAACTGCAGCCGAGTTACCAGCGGGTCTTATTGTTCAATATGGTTTTGTTATGGTGGGACCGAATGCAGATCCTGCAACGGCAGGCGCATTAGGCTCAGTGGTTATTGATGGTGACTTTCCTGTTGGAGAAGTGCAATCAACACCTATTTACGTTCGTCTAAATGGTTCTGCAATAAATAATAATCAAACCGGTGTGGTAACTGTTTCCTCTGAGAGTGAGGCTGTTGCACATGTTGTTAATGCGGGGAGTTTTTATTATGCGCCATCGGCATTAACAATTACTGCTGGTGATACTGTATATTGGGTAAACGATGGAGGAACACACAATGTGAATTTTGCAACGAATACGGTAACAGGTGATCCATACAACAATCCCGAAAGTTTTGTTTCTAGTCCAACTGGAGACATCGAGTTATATTCTTATGTGTTTAATACAGCTGGAACTTATCAGTACGACTGTTCTGTTGGTTCACACGCTGCAAATGGAATGTCGGGAACGATTATTGTTTTGGAGAATACATCTCCAGATCCAGGTATTATAGCCTTATTCGGGGAAACACTTGGTTATTCTCCGTATACTATTGGAGAGGTAACAACAAATGCAGCAAATGGCGTTGCTGATTCTACTGATGTATTAGTTTCTCTTGTAGGTATTGTTCATTGTATTGATTTTGATGGAAATGAAGGCATAAGCTTTACCATTATTGATGATAATAATGACGGGGTTAATGTCTTTAACTTCGATGACGTAAGTGATTATGTTGTTAATGAGGGAGACAAAATCAAAGTACTTGGGAAGATTGGTCAATTTAATGGATTAACACAAGTCGTTGCAGATAGTATTTTAACCTTAGAGTCTGGTTTACCAACGGTAACACCAACAATCGTAACTACTCTTGACGAAAGTACTGAGTCACAATGGATAACTATTGAGAATGTGAATTTTGTGAATCCGATTGCAACATTTCCATCAGGATCAAATAATATTGATGTTACAGATGGTGTAAACGTTTTTGCAATAAGAATAGACTCTGATACAGATATTCCAGAAAGTGCAGCGCCTCAAGGATCGTTTAGTGTAACTGGCGTGGGTGGTCAGTATGACAATTCGAGTCCTTACGATGAAGGTTATCAGTTGTTCCCATGTGGTGTAGGAAGTTTTGTTCCTGAAAGTACTACAGGTTTAGATGAAAATGATTTCATTGCTAGTGTATCGGTTTACCCTAATCCATTTAATAATAGTCTGACGATTTCCATAGATATGGAAGGAGACTGTGAATTGACAGTTATGGATTGTCATGGTCGAGAACTAGTCAATACCTCAATAAATGAAAAATTGACTTTATCAACTGATGATTGGAGCTATGGAGTATACATGGTAAAGGTTACAAACCTTGACGGAATCACTAAGATTACTAAAATTATTAAGTAAACGTCATATATTTTTTTACATTTAGGGCTGTATTTATACAGCCCTTTTTTTATTAAATAAATGCTATGATTCGATATTCAACCTTTATATTCCTTTTTATCACTTGCTCATTTTACTCTTTTTCTCAAAAGTATTGGCAACAAGAAGTAAATTATGATATCAATGTAACATTGGATGATAAATCCCACGTACTTTTCGGAGATATTTCATTTGATTATATCAACCATTCTCCTGATACATTAAATAAGATATACATCCATTTGTGGCCGAATGCCTATAAAGATAAAACGTCTGAATTGGCGAAACAGCTATATCGAAATAATGACGATGAATTGTATTTTGGAGAAAGTAAGAATAGAGGGTATATAGATAGTGTGAGTTTCTCCATAGACCATCAGCCAGTGTCAATTCAATTCCCATATGAATCAACTGATATATGTTTAATTGAATTAGCAACGCCACTAGACCCTGGTTCACAAATAAATATTCAAACCCCTTTTAGAGTAAAAGTCCCCTCTGGAGATATTTCAAGATTAGGTCATATTGGACAATCATATCAAATTACTCAGTGGTATCCGAAACCCGCTGTCTATGATAAAAATGGTTGGAATCCAATATCGTATTTAAATCAAGGTGAGTTTTATTCAGAGTATGGATCATTTGATGTGTCAATTACTTTACCTGCGAACTATGTTGTAGGTGCAACGGGAGATTTAAAAACACAAAGTGAAATAGAGTTCATGAATCAATTGGCTGAAAAAACCAAAAAGAGTATAGGTACAATCGTGAATGATAATGAGAAGTACAATAAAACACCGTTTCCTACATCTGATTTAAAGATGAAGACGATTCGATTTACTCAAGATAGGGTTCATGACTTTGCATGGTTTGCTGATAAACGTTATGTGGCATTGAAAGGCGAGATTGAATTGCCGAATACAAGGAGTCTTGTAAATACTTGGGCACTTTTTGTTCCTCAAAACGCAAAATATTGGCAGCATGCCATAGAGTATTTAAATGACGGCACGTATTACTATTCTCTTTGGAATGGGAACTATCCATACAGTCACGTAACTGCAGTTGATGGAACCATTAGTGCAGGAGGAGGCATGGAATACCCCAATATAACCGTAATTGGAAACGCTTCCTCTAAAGAAGAATTAGAAATTGTTATTGTTCATGAGGTTGGCCATAATTGGTTTTACGGAATCATGGGCTCCAATGAAAGGGTACACGGATGGATGGATGAAGGGCTTAACACCTTAAATGAAGTGCGTTACATTCAAACGAAATACCCAAAGAATAAGAGACTTTCTGACATGGCGCTTAATGGTCGTTTCCATTTAAATGATTTGGATTACCATGACATGGGGGATATCATATATAGAACCGTTTCTTCTTTAGGTTTAGATCAGCCTATTGAGACGCATTCTGAGGATTTTTCTTCTGCCAACTATGGCATCATTATGTATCAGAAAACAGGTTTGGTTTTTTACTATTTAAAAGATTACCTCGGAGATGAGGAGTTCGATCGAATTATGCATATGTACTTTAATAAATGGAAGTTTAGGCATCCACAACCTGAAGATTTAAAGGAATTGTTTACCAGTGAAACAGGTAAAAGTCTTGATTGGTTTTTTAATGATTTGATCCAAACAACCAATCATATTGACTATAAGATTCAAAAAGTTAAATCACACATTGATTCAGAAAGTAAAGAAAAAGGGATTTATGTAAAAGTTAAAAATGTAGGTCAGGTAGACGGACCTGTTCAGGTTAATCTTATTTCTCATGAAAATGAGGTGATTGGTGATATGTGGCTTGAGCCAGGAAATCGGGAAATCATTTGGGATAATATTAATATAGATAATGTTTCACTCGTTAGAATTGATGCGGGTAAAGATATTCCAGAGTTGAATAGACAAAACAATACATGGAATACCAAAAACTTGTTTCACAAGTGGGAGCCAATTAAGTTCGAGTTTTTGTCTGGAGATAATGAAAGCGATTATTCTAATGTTTTTTGGGCCCCAAGTATTGCGGGTAATGCCTATGATAAGCTGATGCTTGGATTGGCATTTCATAATTATAGTGCTCCTATAAGTGGGCTTCAATATTTAGTAGCACCCCATTACAGCTTTGGAGGAAAACGGATCTCGGGTATTTCGGAATTATCTTATACGGTGCTTCCAACATCAAGCGCAAAAAAGATAACGCTTGGTACTTCGATAAAGTCGTTTTCAAATTCAAGGTATGAAGATTCTTATTATTTGGGAATTTCCCCTTATGTCAGAATGGATTTTGTCAACAGAAATAGAACATCCAGTATCAATCAGCAATTGGTGGTTAAAGGAATATGGCGTAATGATGTTTTTGATGACTTTAGCAAGACCAATTTGGGTATTAAGGCCCGTCACTTTATTAATGGAGGTGGTCCTGATTTTAAATGGTCTTTGGAGGGTACATTAACGTATTATCAAGATTTAGAAGGACTTGAACGTGTTTTTAGAGGAGAATTAGAATTGGATTTATCTTTAAGATATATACGGAGAATGGATAAACAAGTGTTTGTAAGGTTCTATGCTGGAAAGAATTTTATTTTTGAATCACCGTATTATTATAATGATCAATTACAATTATCTATGAGTGGGACAAGAGGTATTCAAGACTTGTTTTTGGAAGAATATTATTTTGAAAGAAATGCCTCAGGTGGCGCGTTTTGGGCACAACAAAGAAATAATAATCAAGGTGGATTTTCAAGTACTTCGAATGTAGGGACAACTCAATATTGGCTAAGCTCTTGCAATGTTAAAGCTGAGCTTCCATACCTTCCAAATTTTATAAAGCTATTTTCAAATCACGGATTATTTTATGATGACTATTTGTGGGATGATTTCAAATTAGAATTTATGTACAATGCAGGGCTTTCTATTGAATTTGGAGATGTATTTGGGTTGTATTTCCCATTAATTAGAAGTAAAAACATGGGTAACCTATACGAATCATATCGAAGAGAAATCAAGTTTTCTTTGAATTTTAATCCCTTTAATAAAGGACTGAATTTATCGCGTTTCTTATAAAGAAATATTTAATAATCTAATTGTATGTCAGAAATTGAAGAAATAAAAAAAGAGTCATGGTTTAAAAAATTATTTTGGCCGATTTTTTTATCCATAGGTCTTAGTAGTTTGATTTTTACAATCATCTTCATTTTAGGATTGATTGGCTTTTTGTCCTTGTTTTCAGATGAACCTTTAGAGCTTGAGCCAAATACCATTTTACATCTAAAATTGGATGGCCCTATAAGAGAAGTTTCTAATACTGAATTGGATCCCATGACTTTTAGTTTTAATGCTCAAATAGGTTTATCTGATATCCTTTATGGTCTTGATCAGGCATCGAAAGACAAGAATGTTAAAGGCCTGTTTATTGACATCGGAGATATTGATTGTGGCATGGCTACAGCCGAAGAGCTAAGGCAAGGAATAGCTAAATTCAAGAAAAGTGGAAAGTTTGTTTTGGCTTATAATTCAGGAGAATATGTGAGTCAAAAAGCATATTATATTTCTTCAGTAGCCAATGAAACCTATGCTTTTCCGAATTCAGTCTTTGAATGGAAAGGGCTAGGGGGAGAGGTTGTGTTCCTGAAAGGTCTTTTGGATAAACTGGATGTTGAATTAGAGGTCATTCGTGGCACCGACAATGATTTCAAAAGTGCGGTTGAGCCTTATTTTAGAAAAAGTATGAGTGATTCGAGTAGGGTTCAGGTTGAAAGATATTTAAACTCAATATGGTCGGTTTATTTGTCAGAAGTATCGACGTCAAGAAAAGTAAGAAAAGATAGCTTAGCGGAGTATGCTGAATCTCTACTTGTTCGTAATGCAAAAGATGCCATGTCTTTAAAATTAATTGATGGAATAAAGTATAGAGACGAAATCGAGGATATATTAATGAAGAAAACGAGAGTTAAAGAGGTCAAAGATTTGGTCTTTTTTGACTTTAATAAGTATTGTAAAAAGATTTTCATCGAAAATCAAGAACTTGCTAATGTTGCAGAACCTGATATTGCAGTCATTATCGCAGAAGGTGATATTTCAGTTGATGGATCGGGGATGTCTAGTACTGAGATTTGTAAATATTTTTCAGAGGTGAGAAACAACAATGATATTAAAGCCGTTGTTTTTCGGGTGAATAGTCCGGGAGGAAGTGCTTTGGCAAGTGAGGAAATATGGAGAGAGGTTGCGTTAACGAATATGTCTAAACCCGTAGTTGTTTCTATGGGGGATTTGGCCGCATCTGGAGGCTATTATGTATCTACAGCTGCATCTCGAATTTTTGCCAACTCATCAACCATTTCAGGATCAATAGGTGTTTTTGGTGTAATTCCATATACAGGTAAAATGTTCGAAAATAAATTGGGAATCGAATTTGATTATGCAAGTACAAATTCACATTCTGTTTTCTCATTGAATAAGAAATTATCTGATGAAGAATTACAAATAACTCAGGAAGAAGTGGACAATATTTATCAGTTGTTTTTAAAACGAGTAGCTGATGGTAGAGGAATGAAAGTGGAAGAAGTTCATAAAATAGCAAGAGGACGCGTATGGACAGGAGAAGACGCATTAGAAAATGGATTAGTTGATGAGATAGGAGGATTGAATGAAGCCATAACCTACACCAAGAAAAAGATTGGTTCTAAGAGGGGGGAGTTGATATACTACCCAAAGGTAAAAGAGAATAAACTAGAAAGTTTTATTGAGATGATAGAAGAAGAAGAAGGTGCCAACTTAAAAAGCAATTCAATTCTGAATCACCCATATCTAAAGGAAATTGGAATAACCGTTCAAAAGATAGAAGCCCTCAAAGGCATTCAAATGCGCCTGCCTTATGATGTTAAAATCAACTGATTTTAATAAAGCTTAGGGTATCTTAAAGGGTCCGTTTCGTGCATGATTTCATAAATCCCTTCAATGATATCATCCACATTAGGTTTTGAGAAATAATCTCCATCCGTCCCGTACGCGGGTCGATGGTCTTTTGCACTTAATGTTTGAGGAGCAGAGTCTAAATGAAAAAAGGCATTTTGCTCAACCAAAACCTTATCTAACATGTAACCAGTGGCTCCACTACTTACATCTTCATCCACAATTATAAGTCTATTTGTTTTCTCTATCGATTTACTTATTGCATGATTGATGTCAAAGGGGATGAGTGTTTGCACATCGATTAATTCAATAGAGATGCCCATTTGACTTAGCGTCTTTTCTGCAATCTCACACAGGTTAAAGGTTGACCCGTATGACACCAGAGTAATATCTTTTCCTTCTTTTACAAGTTCAGGAACTCCTAAAGGCTCATTAAAATCCCCTAAGTTATTTGGAAATGGTTCTTTTGTTCGGTAACCATTCAAAGGTTCGACAACCAAAGCCGGTTCATCAGAGATTAGTAAAGTATTGTAAAAGCCTGCAGCTTTAGTCATATTTCTTGGTACACAGATGTTTATTCCGCGAAGTGCATTAACAATAACACCCATAGGAGAACCACTGTGCCAAATACCCTCTAAGCGATGACCTCTAGTACTAATAATTAAAGGTGCTTTTTGTCCACCCTTGGTACGATACTGAACTGTTGCAAGATCATCAGAAAGTACCTGTATTGCGTAGAGAAGGTAGTCCAGGTATTGAATCTCAGCAATGGGTCTTAGTCCTCTCATAGCCATACCAATACCTTGGCCTACGATGGTACATTCTCGAATCCCTGTATCAAATACCCTCTCTTCTCCAAATTGCTCTTGCAATCCCTCTAAAGACTGATTGACTCCGCCAATTTTACCTGCATCTTCACCAAAAATGAGTAATTCAGGAACCTTTTCAAGTTGTTTTTTAAAGTTTTCTCTTAGTATGATTCGGCCATCTTCCATTTTGGCGTCAGCATTGTAAGTGGCAGGCACGTGCTCTGCTTTTAAAACACTTTCTTGTGATTCTGAATATAAATGTGAGCTGTAACGATTATTTGCGTTATTCAATATTGATTTTACCCAGTTAGCAAGTTCTTGCTTCTCATTATTATTTTCAGTACTTACCATTCGAAGGACTTTTCTTACGGTAGAAATAATGTCCTTTCTTATTGGCTCGTAGGCTTTTTCAAGCCCTTCAATTTCTTTTTCAATAAATATTTTTTGAGGACTGATTTGAGAAAGGCTTTTTAATAGAGCACAAGCTTCGACTAAATCAATGTGAATATCTTTTGTGTACAGTTTCCAAGATTTATTTTTCGCATCTCTTACCTTTTGCTTGGCATCTGTTTGAATTTTTTCTAATTCATTGAGGCTTGCAATAGTATTTCCATTCGCATCAAATGCGAGGATCCATGCCTTAAACTTTTCAATACAATCAAAGTCTTTTTCCCATTGAAGTCTTTCAGTGCTCTTATACCTTTCGTGAGATCCGGATGTTGAATGTCCTTGAGGCTGGTTTACTTCTTTTACATGGATTAAAACTGGTACATGTTCTTCTCTAGCAAGCTTAACGGCTTTTTCATACGTTTCGCAAAGGTGAGGGTAATCCCATCCCCTTGTTACAAATATTTCATATCCATCTTTAGTTTCGCTTCGTTGCATGCCTGCAAGAGCATCTGATATAGATCCTTTAGTTGTTTGATATTTTCTTGGTACTGAAATTCCGTAGCCATCATCCCAAACGGACATTACCAAAGGAATTTGCATTACGCCGGCAGCGTTAATCGATTCCCAAAATGGTCCCTCCGAGGTTGAAGCGTCACCTATAGTTCCAAATGCCACTTCATTTCCATTATCTGAGAATTTTTTCGATTTTTGAAGACCACTTAAATTGCTGTTGCTTCTGTAAACTTTAGAGGCTTGAGCTAAACCAACAAGTCGAGGCATTTGACCTGCCGTTGGAGATATATCCGAGCTACTGTTTTTTTGAGTCATTAGGTTTTTCCAGTTTCCTGAGTCATCTAAATTTCTCGTAGCATAGTGTCCTCCCATTTGACGCCCTGCAGATTGAGGTTCTATTTCTACATCAGTGTGACCATACAATCCAGAAAAATATTGTTCAATAGTGAGCTCCTCAATGGCGAGCATTATCGTTTGATCTCTATAGTAACCAGAACGAAAATCACCATTTTTAAATTGTTTTGAAAGTGCAATTTGAGCCAATTCTTTTCCATCTCCGAAAATTCCAAACTTGGCTTTACCTGTAAGAACCTCTTTTCTTCCAAGAAGAGAGGCTTCTCTTGATTCGCAGGCCAATTTATAGTCTTTGAGAACTTGGTTCTTAAAAGAGGTGAAATCAATGGATTCTTTGGTTTTCGTTATCTTATCTGACATATATATATGATGGGTCACAAATATAATTAAAAATGGATGTTTTAGGCCCTATTTTGATTGCCCATATTTTGTCTTATCTTTGAGATGATAGATTGTGTTAACTCTTATTATTCTCTCAAATGCTTTGCATTGAACTATGTGTTTCTACTATGGAGGCTATTACGCTTGCCAAAGACCTCAAAATAGACAGGGTAGAGGTATGCCAAAATTTAGAATCAGGAGGGGTTACACCATCGGCCACACTCGTTCAGTTGGCTATTGACTCTGGTTTGAAAACACATGTTTTAATCCGGCCTCGAATTGGAGGATTTATCTATTCTCAAGAAGAATTGGAGTTGATTGAAAAAGAGATTTCATATTTTGCATCAATTGGAGTAGATGGAATAGTAATTGGTGCCCTTTTACCTGATCACAGAATTAATTATAAGTTCATTGAGTCAGTACGTAAGGACTATCCTAATTTAGACATAACCTTTCACAAAGCTTTTGATGATACCCCAGATTGGAAAGCATCGGTAAATGTTTTAGCCGAATTGGGAGTGAATAGAATTCTAAGCTCAGGATGTGCCTCAAATGTCATTAAAGGGATGACGACTCTGAAGTCTATGATTGAATATGCACCTGGTAAAATTGAGATCTTACCTGGGGGAGGACTCAATGAAAACAACATGGATTTCTTTTTAAAGAATGTTAGGCCTGATTGGATTCATTTTTCCGGATGTAAAAAGCTATACGATAGGAGTAGTTCAATTTTCGAGACTGAACGACTTACGTTTGACAAAGAAAGAATACAAAAAATGGTGAAAATGTCTAAAGATTACTCTTTTTCGATTGGGGCAATTTCATCAGACATATAATCTCCAGCTTTTAACTTTCCTACTATTTTCGAAAAACATTCAAGAGTGTAACGCACATCTTCTAAACTGTGAGAAGCAGTAGGTATCAATCTCAAAATAATCATGCCTTTTGGAACAACAGGGTATACAACCATTGAACAAAAGACGTTAAAGTTTTCTCTTAAATCAAAAATCAAGTTGGTAGCTTCGGGAATAGAACCGTTGAGATAAACTGGTGTTACACATGAGTCAGAAGGACCTATTTCAAAACCGTTCTCAATTAATCCAGATTTTAAGGCATTGGTAATCTCCCATAATTTATCTTTATGTGAGGTGTCTCTTTTCATTATTTCTAATCTTTTCAATGCCCCTTTAACAAGGGTCATTGGAAGAGACTTAGCAAAAATTTGAGATCTCATGTTATATCTTAAAAATTCAACGACTTGTGAATCACTTGATATAAAACCCCCAATGAGTGCAAACGATTTGGCAAATGTCCCGAAATAAATATCGATACCATCTTGACAACCTTGCTCTTGTCCTGTACCGCCACCCTTGGCTCCTAGTGTTCCTATACCATGAGCATCATCTACAAAGAGTCTAAAATTATATTTTTCTTTTAAAGCAACAATTTCCTTCAGTTTACCTTGATCACCTCGCATTCCGAAGACCCCTTCAGTAATAACTAGGATAGCTCCACCTGTTTCTTCGGCAAGTTTTTCTGCACGAATGAGTTGTTTTTCACAATCTTCAAGGTCATTGTGCTTAAATACATATCGTTTACCCATATGAAGTCGTACCCCATCTAAAATACAGGCGTGGGATTCAGCATCATAAACTATAACATCTTTTCTGTCGACCAAAGCGTCAATACAAGAAAGAACGGCTTGGTATCCAAAATTACATAAGATGGTGTCTTCTTTTTCAACAAAATCTGAAAGCTCATTTTCAAGTTGTTCATGGAAATCTGTATTACCACTCATCATTCTCGCTCCCATCGGATGAGAAAATCCATACTCTTGAGCTACTTCAGCATCTAATTGACGTACTTCTGGGTCGTTTGCCAATCCCAAATAGTTGTTCAAGGACCAATTCAACATTTTTCGCCCTCTAAATGTCATATGAGGACTTATCTCGCCTTCAAGTTTAGGGAATGTGAAATAGCCATGAGACTTTTCGGCGTGAATACCTAAAGGGCCTCTGTTCTCTTTGATTTTTGCAAAAATATCAGCTGACATATAATCTCTATTAAATTGTACAATACAAAGTTAAATCAATTTAAAAATCTGAGTGCCTTTTTGTTCAAAAAAGTAAAATATATTTTGTTTTTAGATCAAATCCAATATTTGAGTTGTATTTGGTTTTAAGTATAAATACAAGATATCCTTGACATCCCGAAACAAACTAATAAAATATGCGTACATTATAGTATTATGGGAGATAGACATAGCAAACGAAGCTCTACTGCATTATTTATTGCAATATTGGCTTTAATAATATCTTTAGTTAACCTATACCTTTCAACAGAGGTGCCAGGTGCAGAGTAATTAATTAATAATAAATAGCTCTTCTAACTTTTGTGATGTATTTCGCAAGTCTTATCACTTGTTTTGTATATCCATACTCATTATCATACCAAGTGTACAATACAACACTTTTACCATCTTTAGATGCCAAAGTGGCCTTTGAGTCATATACAGCACAACACGTATTTCCGATAATATCATTTGATACGAGTTCAGAATCAATAGAGAAATAAATTTGATTTACAAGTTCACCATTTAGTGCTTCATTTTGTACCGTATTATTTATATCCTCAATAGTAACGGATTTGCCTAATTCTAGATTTAAAATCGCCAAAGATCCATTTGGCGTAGGAACTCTTACGGCATTAGCTGTAAGACGGTCTTTTAAGTCAGGAATTACTTTTGTGACGGCATTACCTGCACCTGTAGACGTTATAACCATATTAATGGCAGCAGATCGACCTCTACGAGGTTTTTTGTGCATATTATCTAATAGGTTTTGATCATTGGTATAGGCATGTACGGTTTCAATATGCCCTTTAACAATTCCATATTTATCATTAACCACTTTCAGAACCGGTGAAATGGCATTGGTTGTACATGAGGCTGCAGAAAAGATGTTTTCATTTTCAATGTCAAGTTCTTTTTGATTTATGCCATATACAATGTTTGGAATTTCTTTACCAGGAGCGGTCAATAACACTTTTGAAACACCCTTGGATTGTAAATGTCTTGAAAGCGCTTCTCTGTTTGTAAAGGCACCAGTATTATCGATAACTAAGGCGTTATTAATGCCATAAGAAGTATAGTCAATGTCCTCAGGGTTAGAAGCACCAATCATATGTACTTGTTGTCCATTGATGATAATAGAGCTGTTCTTTGCGTCTTCAATAACAGATCCTCTGAACGCACCATGAACAGAATCATTCCTTAACAAGGATGCTCTTTTAATAATATCTGACTCTGCGTTGCCTCTCGTTACAATTGCTCTTAGTCTCAACTGTTGTCCCTTTCCTGCTTGTTTAATCAATTCTCTTGCAGCAAGGCGCCCTATTCTTCCAAAGCCATACAATACAACATCTCGTGGCTCTACATTGTCATGCTCGGCTTTTATTCCTGAAAGTTTATTCAGAAGAAAATCTTTTTGTGAATTAAACTGCGATTGATCTTGAATCCATTCATTGGCCAATTTTCCAATATCCATTTTCGCAGGGACCAAATCTAGTTCCAATAGAGTGCTTGCCAATTCCGATGTCGTAAAGACGTCTATGGGCTCGTTGATTACTTTTTTGGAGTATTCATGAAGATTGATGATTTCTGATATCGTTGTATCTGTCAAATGATTTCTAAATAGAACCAATTCTATACCTTTTTCATAGAGGAGTTCACCAACCTTACTTTGAAGCTTTACAGCTGCTCTTTCTTTTTTCAGTTGAAGTTGCAAGCCTTTCTCATAGCCTAATTCCATTTCCATTTTTTTTAGTTTGTTTATTGCTAATAAAAAAAGCCGCCAAGAAGGCAGCTTAATGTGATTTTAATTTATCCGAGATAGGACTTTAAAAGTTTATTTCTCGAGGTGTGACGAAGGCGTCTTATTGCCTTTTCTTTTATTTGTCGAACACGCTCTCTTGTTAGATTGAATTTCGCACCGATTTCTTCTAAAGTTAATCCGTGATTCATTCCAATTCCAAAAAATAAACGAATAATCTCTCTCTCTTTGTCAGTTAGAGTGCTTAAAGATCTTTCTATTTCTTTCTGAAGAGATTCAGCCATTAGTTTTTGATCTGTTTTTGGCGCATCATTATTTGCCATTACATCCATCAGTGTACCACCGTCTTCATTGGTAGTTAATGGAGCATCCATAGATACGTGACGTCCCGATACATTGAGGCTCTCTTTAATTTTATCTTCAGGAACTTCCAATGCTTCCGCTAGCTCTTCAGCAGATGGAGGTCTTTCATATTCTTGTTCAAGTTTTGAAAAAGCCTTGTTGATTTTGTTAAGTGAACCAACCTGGTTTAAAGGAAGTCTTACTATTCGTGCTTGTTCGGCTAATGCTTGAAGTATAGATTGACGAATCCACCAAACGGCATAAGAAATAAACTTAAAACCTCTTGTTTCATCAAATTTCTGAGCTGCCTTAATCAGACCAAGGTTACCCTCGTTTATTAAATCAGGTAAAGTAAGACCTTGATTTTGGTATTGTTTAGCAACGGAAACAACGAACCTTAAATTTGCCCTAGTTAATTTTTCTAAAGCCAATTGATCTCCGGCTTTTATTTTTCTAGCTAATTCTACTTCTTGTTCTGCTGTGATTAAATCCTCTCTACCTATATCTTGCAAATATTTGTCTAAGGATTGACTTTCACGATTTGTTATGGATTTAGTTATTTTTAACTGTCTCATATGGTTTTATCGGTGATTTAAATGAGTAATTCGCGTTCCAAATGGAAGAACAAAGTAACATCAAAAAAAGTAAATAGAAAAATTTTAAATGTTTTTTTTGTGAATAAAATCAGTCTCTGATTGCTGTCAAAAACCGTGCCTTTAAAAAGGATAATTATAAACCAAATCCAACATAATCTTTTCTACCGCTTGAGCTCATGATTTCCAATAGTATTCCTCTATTTGAATCATTGAGTTTTGAGGTCAATTGCTCTATGGTTTTTACAGGTTCATTATTAATTTTCGAAATAATAACCCCTTCCTTTAATCCAAGAGATTTCAATTTGCCTGCTGTAATGGTTTTAATTTTTATACCATGATCGATATTTAAAGATTTTTTTTCTTTTTCGGTTAAATTTTCAAATGTTGCTCCCAAGGCATAATTTTTCTTAATTTCTTCCTTCGTTATTAAATCAGTCTGTCCTTCTTTATTTCTTAGGACAACCTCTTTTGTCTGCTCAGCACCTTTGGAGCTTCTTATGGTTATAGCTACTTTATCGCCGGGTCTCATTTTCCCGATTTCTTCTTGTAGAGCTGCAGATGAATTGATTTCTTTAGTCCCGACCCGAAGTATAACATCTCCTTCTTTAAGGCCAGCTTTTTCAGCACTTCCATCTTCAACAACACCGGCTACATATACCCCCTTTAGGTTGGGAAGACTTCTTTCGGTTTGTATTTCTTGAGTAATGTCTGCAATCTGAACTCCCAAATATCCTCTTTGAACAATGCCATAGTCAATTAAATCTCTCATTACTTTTTGAACTAGATTTACGGGAACTGCGAACGAATAACCCGAATAGCTTCCTGTTTGAGATGCAATGGCAGTGTTTATTCCAACCAGTTCACCACTTGAGTTTACAAGCGCCCCTCCACTATTTCCAGGATTGACAGCAGCATCTGTTTGAATAAATGATTCAATAGGAAAAATATTTTTATCTTCATTTCCGTTTAAGAGATTGATATTTCTTGCTTTTGCCGATACAATCCCAGCGGTCACGGTTGAAGTCAAATTAAATGGGTTTCCAACAGCAAGGACCCATTCACCGATCTCTAAATCGTCGCTATTCCCCAATGGAATAGATGGAAAGTTTTCTCCTTCAATCTTTATAACAGCAATATCAGTGGAGGGATCTGTTCCAACAATTGTAGCATCATATTTAGAATTGTCATTAAGAACAACTTGTATTTCACTGGCATTTTCAATCACATGATTGTTCGTTACAATATAACCTTTCGATGAAATAAATACTCCTGAACCCGCACCTGATCCAAATTGTTTGAATTCTTTACCACCAGCCCCTGGGCCGTAGAAGAACTCTTGAAAAATATCTCTCTGAAAAGAGGTGTGGACTACTTTTGTGGTGACATGAACCACAGAATTGATAGAATTCTTTGATGCTTCTCTAAAATCAATAGAATTCAATCCTGAAAAGTTTGCGTTTTTTACCGGTATTCTTCGATTACCATCGATTAAATATTCTGAATTATAACCAGTATTGTTTGAATTCTCTGCAGGATTTTTGAGTGTAGCCAAAAATATAATTAATGGCAATGAACCACCGATGATTCCAATAATGAGTGTTTTGAATAAGATTGAGTTCTTCATGAAATGATTTATTAGTTACACAAGTTTAACACCTAAGACCTATATTTTGGTACATCTCCTATGTTAAAGATTGTTAAGCTAAAATTGTTAAAAATGAAATCAATAATCAATACATTTGTAAACTATGACGATTCCCTTTTATAAGTATCAAGGTACTGGAAATGATTTTATCATAATTAATTCCTTTGATACAGAAAAAATACAGCTTGATGTCAATCAGATTCAGCGTTTTTGTAGTAGGAAGTTTGGAATAGGGTCAGACGGCATTATATTGATAAAAAAATCTATTGGGCATCATTTTAAAATGGTGTTTTTTAATCCTGATGGTTCTCAAAGTTTTTGTGGTAATGGAGCACGATGTGCTGTTCACTTCGCATTTTCATTAGGAATTATTAATGATAATCCTTGCGTTTTTGAAGCTTTCGATGGAGTTCATAAGGCATATGTTTGTGAGGATGAGGTTAAGGTGGAAATGAGCAATATCGGTTCAATCGAAACAATTAATTCAGATAACAATCAAGAGTTCAGCAATGTTTCATATTTTTTAGAGACTGGATCTCCGCACTTTGCAAGTTATGTTGAGGATAAAGGAAATTTAGATTTAATTATAGATTATGGTAAGAAAATCAGGTATTCAGATGAATACAAAAATGAAGGGGTGAATGTGAATTTCATTTATGGAATAGATTCAAAACGTATTGAGATGAGAACATATGAAAGAGGAGTAGAGAATGAAACTCTTTCTTGTGGTACAGGAGCTACTGCTTGCGCATTGATACATTCTACCCATTGTAATTCAGATGTGAATATGATTGAAATCCAAACAAAGGGAGGAATATTAAAAGTTTCATTTGACAAAATGAGTAATGGTGAATTTTCCAATGTGCATTTAATTGGCCCGGCTAAACAAATTTTTCATGGACAAATCGAGATTTGATTTCACATTCGGGCATTTAACGCCAATTGCGAATTATTATGCGCTTGAAGATTTATCTATTTGGGTTTTTCATATTGATAAAATACCTCCTCATGTTGGTCTTTCTGTTGGGAATATGTTTTTTAGTTTAAAAAGCAATGGAAGAGATGAGTTGCCTGTAAATAAATTGATTCAAATAGTTGAAAAAAAGAACATTAAGAGTGTCGTGTTAAACTTAAGATTTAGTATTGAATTGGATGAGGTGCGTAGAATATTTAGCTCATATGAACGCGCATGTTCAGTACAGAAATCTTGCTTGGCTCCGATCAAGGAGGTATTAAATATTTCTGAAAATGTTCTAAAACTATCTGATGTATTATCCCATTTGAGTGACGGTAATATGATAAATGAATATCATGGTTTTAATGTAACGGAATCAGAGTTAGGTATTTTGAGTTATGGTCCTGAAGATATTGAAAAACGATTGAGTCTATTACATGCATAATGAGGATTTAATTTGTTTACGACTTGTAGAGTTGAGAGATTCAGCTCTGATATTTGATTGGGAGACAGATAAAGAAATAAGAAGGTTTACAGAAAGAGACGCCCCTTTAACTATTGAATTAATTGAAGCCATCATAAAAGAACAACGTAATGTATTTGATTCAGGCCAGGTGCGTTTTATTGTTTGTAATAAGCATTCCAATATTCCTATTGGTTTAGTGGATCTATATAATATTGATTTCATTACCGAAACAGCGGAAGTTGGAATTGCGATAATTGATGAGTTGAATAGAAAAAAGGGATTTGGTAGTGCTGCACTGAATGAAATTAAGGAGTACGCGGCAAATGTTATAGGTGTATATTGCTTGAGGTCTTTCGTTGAGATTGATAATATGGCCAGTAACATTCTTTTTGAAAAACTAGGTTATGAAATTGAAGAATCGAATGTAGTCATGTCAGATAAGACAATGAATATTTACAAAATAGAATTTTGATAGATTATGAAAAGAAACAAAATAAAAATTTTAATTGCAGTAGTGTCTGCATTCATGTTATTGGCAATTATTTTGTTGCCAAAAATCAAATTGTATTTTGCCAGTGAATCGTTTACCATTAATAAGAAGGAAAGGGTTTTTCTAATTGATAAGAAGTCTACTTTGAAACAGCTTGCCGCTAAACTAAGTGATGAGAAAATCATTGATGATGAGGAAGGATTTGTAGAAATTGGTCTTTACAAGGGTTTGGATAAAAATAAAATAGCATTGGGAAAATATATAATATCGCCTGCCACTAAAATTAAAGACCTGCTCAATGGATTTACAAAAAATTCAAAGGGAAATGGAAATGCAGAGGTAGAGGTTGCCATTACATTTAATAATTGTAAGGGAATGTATCAACTTGATCAGCTTTCGAAAAAGGTTTCTGAAACAATTCTTGTAGATAGTGCTTCATTATCTTCTTATTTGAATGATCCTTCAACCTACAGTAAATATGGATTTTCTAAGGAGCAATTTCCTGCGATGTTTATTCCCAATACATACAAGGTTTTTTATGATTTAGATGAAAAGCAATTTGTAGAAAAAATGGCCAAAGAGTTTAAGAAGTTTTGGACTCCAGAAAGAATGGAGAAACTTAATAAAATCAACCTTGATTCCCCTTCTGAACTATATACCCTTGCGAGTATGGTATACCTCGAGCAGTCTAGAAAAGAAGATGAATGGAGTGACATCTCAAAATTATATTTGAATCGTATGGAAATAAACATGCCTTTACAATCAGATCCTACATTTGTATACTGTTGGGGGGATGAATTAAAAGGAGTAACCAGATTGTTGTATGAACACAGAGATATTGATTGTGCCTACAACACATATAAAATGAAAGGTCTGCCGCCTGGACCAATCTGCCTTGTAAATGCAAGGGTTCTCGAGGCTTCATTAAACCCTAGCGATGTCAATTACTTGTATATGTATGGTGATGGAACGCGGCATTACTTCAGTAGAAATTACAGTGGACATATTCGCAATACCAGAAAGTAGAGCAATTACTTATTCTATTAACTATGAAAAGAAGAACATTTTTTAAATTCGGATTAACAACAACTGCTTTGGCTTTATTAAAAAGCAATGGGATATTTGGTAAGCCGATTCCAAAGGAACAACCAAAATCCGATCTTATAAAACGCAGTAATATTGTTATTTCTACCTGGAGTCATGGTATCAAGGCGAATGAGGAAGCATGGAAGATTCTGTCTAATGGAGGTAAATCGATAGATGCAGTAGAGGCAGGGGCGAAGATTACGGAAGCTGATATCACAAATCGTAGTGTAGGAATAGGAGGCAGGCCTGATCGTGAGGGTCATGTAACATTAGATGCATGTATAATGGACGAAAATTCAAAATGTGGTTCAGTGGCTTGTTTAGAAGGGATTAAACACCCTATATCTGTAGCTCGAGCTGTAATGGATAAGACACCTCATGTAATGCTTGTCGGAGAAGGGGCTCGTGATTTTGCCATTGAGCAAGGATTTGAAAAGTATAAAACACCAATCAAAGAGGTGAAAAAGGATTGGAAAGAATGGAAGAAACAAAATAAAGAGCTGCTAAGAAAACCAAAAATAAATCATGAGAATCATGATACTATAGGTATGCTTGCTTTGGATGAATTTGGGAATATAAGTGGGTCTTGTACTACGAGTGGTTGGGCGTATAAAATGCATGGAAGAGTTGGGGATTCACCAATAATTGGTGCGGGGTTATTTATTGATAATGAAATTGGTGGTGCATGTGCCACAGGAATGGGAGAGGCGATAATAAGAATCGCCGGAAGTCATACTGTTGTAGAGTTAATGAGGCAAGGAAAATCTCCTCAAGATGCTTGTCGATTGGCAGTCGAGCGAATCATTTCAAAACATGATGATTTGACTGGACTTCAATGCGGTTTTATTGCGATGGATGTGTACGGCAGGGTCGGTTCATACTCCGTTTACTCCGGATTTAATTATGCACTTCAAAAAGAAGATGGAATGAATGTGATGGTAGATTCTGAATTTAATAGAAACTGGTAGTTAACTATATTACAGCAACTTATATGTATTTATATGTATTTATTATTCAGACACGTCTCTTAATCGTAAAGAGAATTCTAATACCTGTGACCACCCTTTCCAATGGCCGTAATCATTGATGGTGTCGTTATGCCAAATAAAAGTAAAGTCTCCTCCATATTTTTTAGTTTCCATATAAAGAGATGCTATTTTTTCTTGAGCTTCTTCAGGTTTCATTTTTAGGTATTCATTAAGTGTTCCATCCATATATGCAAATGGATGGATTTTTAATTTGGTTATCTCATTGGTCATTACATTAAACCAAAGGTGTTTTCTAGCCGTACCTGCTCGATATCCACAAATATCAGCATACCCCATAGTGAAATCATTTTCAATCTCTTGTTCAATGAGTGTTTCATAGGTATAAGGCAATGTAAGCCTTAAGAAATGCTGTCGGCTATTTCGAATATGTTTTGATAATATATTTTGAAGTCTTTCGATTTCTTGATGTACAAAAAACTCATTTGAGTTGGATTTGTAACTTGGATGAATACCTATCGTAGAGATCTCGGCCATTTTCATTATAAGACGAATATGTCTTTTGTGCTTAGGTGAAATATTTTTATCGAATTTTCCGTAATTCCCCAAAAGCCAAAATAATTTCACATCATATCCTCGCCTTTGTATGTCATAAATCAAATCAAAATTGTCAAAGGGATCTTTTTTGCTACCGCTAATAACCAATTTTCGTTCTGTAAGTTGTTTTGTGTTTTTAGTCCATAGGTCTTTGAGATTGGAGAGTATGTTTCTTACCAGCCCCTTGTGCTTATAGGCATATGCCTTATCGATGTCGAAAGTTGGAATAATTTGAGGGTGATGAATTTTGTTTTCATATTTAAGACCGCAAAGGTCTTTGAAAAACGCTAAAATATCTTCTGCCCACCGATCACACATCGTATAGTGATGCCACTTAAACCGATACAATACGGAATGCTTTCCTTGATGTCTTCCATGATGATCGGTTAGAGTCGAGTTGTATTCTTCATATCTCGTTATGATATAAAAAATGCTTGCAAACGGATCTGTTTTATCATTGATTGTAAGACACTCTTCTTTATAAAATTGCTTCTTGTTAATACTGAAGTTATATACACCTTCTCGAAAGAGAATAGAGGAGGGTATAAGTGATTTTATTTCCTTACCAAAGGATGCTCTGGAATAATTAAATTTCGGTACTTCTGAGTTTATAAATAATTCCTTATTGGTAGTGAATTCATATGTTAAATCTCTTTCTTTAAAAATGAAATCGAAAGTATATCTTAATCTATTTGTTATGTTTTCAACGAAAATCAGCATCGATTATAAATCACTTAATATTTTAGAGCAAATAAATTCCCCGGCATTTCCATCCCCAAATATTGGTGGATAAGTAAAATCATTTTTTGAAATTAAGTGGGTAATTGCGGCTTTGATTTTATTGTAGTCTGAACCAGTTAGGATTGCATTTCCATTTTCCACTATTTCAACCCATTCCGTTTGCTCTCTCAGTATTACACACGGTTTTTTGAAGAAATATGCTTCCTTTTGAAGACCACCGCTATCTGTTATTATTAAACGCGATTTTTTTTCGAGTGCTATGATATCTATGAATCCTGCAGGAGGTATTATTCTGATATTGACATTACTTGTTAGTTTTTTCACAAGCTCTTGGTTTTTTAGCTCGCTAATCTTATTTTTTGTCCTAGGATGTAGCGGTAAAACTATTTTTAATTGGGTTTCTTCTTGACAGTTTAAAAGGGCTTTTAAAATATTGCTTAGATTTTTTTCTGAATCGGTGTTGTTATCGCGATGAATAGTGCATAGAACATAATTATTTTCTTCTAAATCAAGACTGTCGATTAATTCAGATGAATGTTCCTTTTCTCCAAAATACATACTATTATCTAACATAATGTCACCACAATGATAGATATTCGGGTTGTCCATAGACGCTTTCTTGTTTATGTCAGTACTAAAACCTTCTTTCTTTAAATTGAGTATACCTTGTTTGGTTGGAGAAAAAAGCAAACTGGACATATGGTCACAAGAGATTCTATTGATTTCCTCGGGCATTTTCTTATTGAAACTTCTGAGACCTGCTTCAATATGAACAATAGGGATATGAATTTTAGAGGCGGCTAAGGAACCAGCTATAGTGGAATTTGTGTCGCCGTATAAAATAACCACATCCGGATTCTCTTTTAAAAGTATTTCTTCAATTCCCTCAATCATCTTGGCTGTTTGTTTACCATGACGACCAGATCCGACATTAATGTTAAAGGTTGGGTTTGGAATTCCTAATTCTTCAAAAAATATTTGTGACATGTTTTGATCATAATGCTGTCCAGTATGTACTATGATTTCGTTGATTTCATTTTTAAATGATGTTGCTATCGCTCTGCTAATTGCAGACGCCTTGATGATTTGAGGTCTCGCCCCTATAATAGTCACTATTTTTTTAACAGATTCTTTCATGCGATATATTTACGTCGTAAAATTAAATATTATACTTACAAAGTATAAATTACTTTTGTCATTCATACGTTTAATTGAATACTTTCAAACTATGTCTAAAAAAAACAAGAAAAGAATCAATGTTGTTTATTCAACTAATCCTGATTTTGAATTTCAAGAGGAAGATAATCGGGAGAATGAAACCAGGCCACCCAAAGAACAACTTTTATACGTTTCTTTAGATCGAAAAAACCGTGGAGGTAAAGAAGTTTCATTGGTTGAAGGATTTGTGGGTACGGATGACGATTTAAAAGATTTATCAAAGCTTTTAAAAAACAAATTTGGTGTGGGAGGATCCGCAAAAAATGCAGAAATATTAATTCAAGGAAATTTTGTGAAAAAAATGGTGATATTTCTTATTGAAAAGGGGTATCGAGTGAAACAAAAGGGAGGGACATAAATAATTACAGGTGTGAAAAAAGGTATACTATTTATTATTCTTTCTGGAATTTGCTTTTTGCTGGTTAATTTCTTTGTTAAACTATTTGGTCAAAGTGGTGCAGCAAATGAAATGTTCTCTCATCATTTTCAGCATATACCAGCCCACGAGCTTGTGTTGGCAAGATCATTGGTTTCATTTTTAATAAGCGCTGCGATTATTAAATTAAGGGGCTATCCTTTTTTAGGCGTAAATAAAAAATGGCTTCTTATTCGGGGAGCATCAGGAACTATTGCGCTGACTATTTTTTTTATGACCATCCAAAACTTGCCATTTGCCATAGCTGCGGTTATTCAATACTTAGCTCCGATTTTCACTATGCTCTTTACCATGATTATAATTGGAGATCGCATTTATAGAATTCAATGGCTATTTGTATCCTTCGCTTTTATTGGTGTAGCATTCATCTCATTACAGGATTTGATTAGCAGTAAAGATGGTATAGCTATTGATTATTTATGGCTTGGTCTGGGCATGCTGTCAGCTTCTATCTCTGGTATTGCATATACTGCAATTGTTAAACTCAAATCTACAGATCATCCGATTAATATTGTTCTGTACTTTCCAATGGTTTCTATTCCATTCATGGTGATATGGTGCATGTTTGACTATGTTCATCCTATCGGAATAGAATGGATCTTTTTAATCTTGATAGGCGTTTTTACACAATTCGCGCAAATCCTTTTAACAAAAGCCTTGCATTTTGGACATGCTTCAGTCATTGTACCGTTTCAGTATCTCGGAATCATATATGCGCTTCTCATTGGATTGTTTATTTTTGACGAGAGACTAAACGTAATTGTATATTTAGGTGTCTTTTTGATTTTAGTCGGTGTTTTGTTAAATACAGTATATCGTCACATTTACAATAGAACTTGAATCAATTTTTAATAAATTTACTTTATGCCTATTGATCGTTTGAAACTTGCTCAATTCGGAAACTTAGAATTGCTTGCTAAGCAAGTGGTAGAGGGTTTTATTACGGGCTTACACAAGAGTCCTTTTCATGGTTTCTCTGTTGAGTTTGCTGAACACCGTTTGTACAATAATGGAGAATCCACAAGACATATTGATTGGAAGCTTTATGGAAGAACGGAGCGAATGTATACCAAGAAGTATGAAGAAGAGACCAATTTGAGATGCTATTTTGTAATTGATTCGTCTAGCTCGATGTATTTCAAATATGATGAGGTTTCCAAGTTTGAGTTTTCCGTTTATTCAGTAGCCAGCTTAATGGAGCTTTTACGGCGTCAGAGAGACGCGGTTGGTTTGAGTTTTTTCAATGAAAAAGTTGAATTTGTTAGTGAATCTAAATCTTCTCAAAGTCACCATCGTCGATTATATGCTGAACTAGAAAAAGGATTAAAAGCATATAATCCAAAGGAAAAGAATGAAACGACTACTGCTGATTCTTTACACGAAATTGCAGAGTTAATTCATAAAAGAAGTCTTGTCGTCATATTTACAGATTTATTAGATGACCCAAATCGAGTTAATGAGGTTATTGAATCTTTACAGCATTTGAAGCATAATAAACATGAAGTGGTTTTATTCCAAGTGTTGAATAATGCAGTGGAAAAAGATTTAGGACTTGAGAACAGGCCATATGAGCTGATCGATATGGAGTCAGGTGAGAAAATGAAGCTCAATCCTAACGAAATAAGGGAAACTTATGAGAAGCGCATTAAATCTTATTTTGAAGAAATACGATTAAAATGCGTAAATCTAAGTATTGACTTTGTCGAGGTAAATATTGCAGATGGGGTAGAGCCGGTTCTTCAGCAATACCTGATTAAGAGACAAAAACTACATTAAGCGTTTGGATTAGTGGGGGTTTCGGATATTTAATGTAGCTGAAATAAAATCTTTCGTTCCATGTACCATATCCATCCAAAAACCATTTTTATTATAGGTAGTGTTTCTTACTCCTATTTTAATTTCCTCATCTGTATCCATATACGTTCCAAAAAGATGATCCCACCAGTTAAAGAAAGTGCCTAGGTTTTTCCCGAAATGATTTTCATCATTACTGTGATGTATTTTATGTGCTTTTGGAGATATCAATATGTATTTTCCAAACCATCCCAGAGACCAATTTAAATCTGCATGTAAAATAAATGCATAAAATTCTCTGCCAAAGGCTATGAAAATAAAATATTCAGGAGGAATTCCCAATAAAAGAAACACAAAAACATCAATTATGGTTAAGAACCCCTTCTCTAAAAAATGACCTCGGGTGGTTGTAATTAGATTGAATTCTGTAGCAGAATGATGGTACTTATGCAATTCCCAAAATGGCCTTTTGTGCATGAAGTAATGCCAGATGTAGTGTTTAAAATCTGAAATTGCAAAAACGAGAATAAATACCACGATGGGAGATCCTATTTTATTAATCAAATGAACCTCGTATATGCTCTGCATCACAAGGCTCGTTGTCGCATAAAATAAACCAAAGGAAAACAGTAGAACAAACAGGTCATATAAATTAAAAATAGATAATGCCCAGCACCATAAATCGCCATAGGTAGATTTAGATCGATTTGACAGTATTCTTTTTAATGATGATTTGGTCCAACCAATAGACATGATTTCGACGATTGCCGCTAAAAGGAAAATACCCATGTTTAAAGCCAAGGCATATAAACTAAAAGAGGCTATTCTTGAGATATTAAGAAATAAATCAATAAATCCTTTTGGGTTCGAAAAAATGAGAGAAAATTTTTCTCGGTAATAAATGATTACGAGAATAAAGATTAGGAATAAAAGAAGAATTATTTTTTTTTTCAAATGACAATGTTTATTTAAAAGTATAGATTAATCAAATTATTTACAACATCATTTTAAATGTCGTATCTTTGCGCCCAATTCTTTTTTATGGCACATAAGTCGGGTTTTGTAAATATTGTAGGAAGTCCAAATGTAGGAAAATCTACCTTAATGAATCGTTTGGTCGGCGAACGGGTCTCTATTGTTACATCTAAAGCTCAAACTACAAGACATCGAATTATCGGTATTGTAAATGATGAAGATTACCAGGTAGTGTTTTCAGATACACCAGGAGTTGTAAATGCTGCATACAAATTACATGAAAACATGATGGACAGTGTTCAGGGATCCATTAAGGATGCAGATGTATTGTTGTTTGTAACTGATACACACGAAAAAGAAATGAATCATCGTAAAACACTGGATAGAATTAAAAAACTTGAAATCCCCGTTTTTTGCTTGATTAATAAAATTGATTTGTCTGAACAGGATCGGGTTTTTAAGAGAATAGCGTATTGGAAAGAACAGCTTCCAAATGCCAAAATCTATCCGATATCAGCGTTACATGATTTTAATATTGAAAGTGTATGGACGGAGATCGTATCTCATATTCCAGAAAGCCCTCCATATTATGATAAAGAAGACTTAACAGATCGTCCATTGCGATTCTTTATTTCGGAAATCATTCGTGAAAAAATATTTGAGTTATGTCAAAAAGAGATACCATACAGCTGTCAAGTTCTTGTGGAGGAATATAAAGAGGATGGCCGTATGATTCGAATTCGTGCCCAAATCATAGTCGAAAGAGATTCTCAGAAAGGAATAATTATAGGTAAGGGAGGAGAAATGCTTCAAAAAATAGGGAAAAAATCAAGAATTGATTTAGAGAACTTTTTAGATAGAAAAGTATTTCTTGAAAATTTTGTCAAAGTAGATAAAGACTGGAGGAGTTCAGAGCAAAAGCTAAAAAAATACGGTTACTAAAAGAACAACATGTCAAATATTATTGCCATCGTAGGAAGGCCCAATGTGGGTAAATCGACTCTTTTTAATCGATTTACAGAGTCAAGGGACGCCATTGTTAAAGAAGTCAGTGGTGTAACTCGAGATCGAATTTATGGTCAAGGAGAATGGAACGGTTGTAAGTTTTCTGTGATTGATACAGGAGGTTATTCTCGAACCAAAGAGGATATATTTGAAGGCGAAATAAGAAGGCAGGTAGAATTGGCCATTGACGAGGCTTCGGTTATAGTTTTTATGGTTGATGTGACTACGGGTGTGGTTGAGATGGATTTGGTTGTTGCCAATCTATTAAGAAAGAGTAATAAAGAAGTCCTTGTTGTGGCAAATAAGGTTGACAATACGGCAAGAGTTGGTTTGTCCTCTGAATTTTATTCTTTTGGCTTAGGCGATGTTTTTGACTTGTCTGCTACGAATGGCTCAGGTACAGGAGAAATACTAGACAAATTGGTTACCTTTTTTGATATTGAGGATGAATCCGTATTAGAAGAAAACAATCTTCCTAGGTTGGCCATTGTTGGTAAACCTAACGTAGGGAAATCATCAATAATTAATGCTTTTATTGGAAAAGATCGAAATATTGTAACCGATATATCTGGAACAACGAGAGATTCAATTCATACAAGGTATAATGCTTTCGGTTTTGATTTTTTATTGATTGATACCGCAGGAATTCGTAAGAAAGCCAAAGTCACTGAGGATATTGAATATTATTCCGTTTTACGCTCTATAAGGACCATTGAAAATTCAGACGTTTGTTTATTTATGGTGGATGCACAAGAGGGGATTCAAAAACAGGACTTGAATATTTTTTATATGATTGAAAAGAATTCCAAGGGCGTTGTTGTATTGGTCAATAAATGGGATTTAATAGAGAAAGACCACGCGTCGGTTAAGCAATACGAAGACAAAATTCGTGAACAGCTTGCGCCTTTTAATGATGTACCGATTATTTTCACTTCAACGGTTACGAAGCAGAGAATTCATAAGGCCATTGAAACAGCAATGACCGTATTTGAGAATAGGATTCAAAAAATACCTACCTCAAAATTAAATGACATTATGCTTGATGTTGTGCATGCTACGCCACCTCCATCAGTTAAAGGGAAATATATAAAAATAAAGTTTATCCAGCAACTACCTACTCACGCACCCTCTTTTGCTATATTCTGTAATTTACCTCAATATGTTACTGATGGATACAAGCGGTTCTTTGAAAATAAATTGCGTGATCACTTTGATTTCAAAGGTGTCCCGGTTAAAATTTTCTTTAGAAAAAAATAGAGGTCTCTTATTGGAGATTATCTCATGATGGTCACATGACCTGTTCTCGTTATCTTTTCGTCAGTATCTTTTTGTTTGTATAGGATTTTCCAAGTATAAATTCCATCAGGGCACATATATGGACTTTTTGAATAAGTTCCATCCCATCTCGCATCAGCATCCTTGCTTTCCCAAACAATTTCTCCCCATCGATTGAATACCAAGAGCTGAAAGTTGAATTTATCAAAACCTTCTAGAAACACAGGTCCCCATGTTTGATTATGTTCATCTGAATCAGGAGTAAAGGTATTGGGCACGTAAAGGTCATAGGTTTCATTTAGTGTAAGTATAAGACTACTTATACTTTCGCATCCTTCAGCCGAAATAGCTGTTAAAAAGACCTCAACCGATTCATTAGTAATGGTAATACCCAAATTGGGATTTGTTTGTGTTGAATAATTGCCATCTCCAAAATTCCAATAGAACTGAGATGCATTTGTCGATTGATTGATGAAATTCACCTGCTGAGTGGGTGAAGTTAGGGTATTTGGATTTGCAGTAAAACTAGAAACAGGTTCAGGATAGACACATATGTAATCCATAGTCTCAACAGAGCTAAAACAAAAGTCATCTGAATTGATGTCAAGTTGAAGATCGTAACAGCCCTCATTTTCAAAAATAAAATTGAAGACTGGGTTGTTATTTACTTGGACACCATCAATTAACCAAGTGTATTGAACGCTTGGATCATTTAATACCGTATTTGCGGTTAGAATTATATTTAAAGGCGCACATCCAATAATTTCAGATGCTGTAAATCCTCCATCAATTTCAGTTTGAATTATAACTTGTATTTCTAATAACGCTATACTTTCACAACCATTTATGGTTTGACTTACAAAATAAGATTGACCGTTAACTAAAGGTGTTGATGGGTTAAGAGCATTCCCATTTGTGGCGGCATCATACCAGGTTAAAGAATTTCCGTTAACCATTAAATCCTGTAAAGTCGCATTTTCATTTTCGCAAAAAGATTGAATGAGATTTGTCGCAGATGGAGGGGAGACAGATTCAATTGATGCCGTCAACTCGAGAAATGCAGAGCTTTCACATAGAGGAGTACCCGTAGTTTGCGTCGCAAAATAGGCCGTGTTATCTACTAAAATAGTCGTATTAATCAATGGGTTTCCATTACTATCATACCAATTAATATTTGTTCCTGATACTTCAAGGTCATTGATGACGGCATTTTCAGTTTCACAAAAGAATTGATTTGCATTTAGTGTACTAGGAGGTAAAGGATCGTTAAGGGCAACGTTAATCATCAAGCTATCTCCACTTTGACAATTCGTTAAAGGATCAATTTCGATAATGTAATAATTACCACTTTGTAAAACATCAGATGTATTGACAGGGCTCATCGTTGATCCATTATCATAAAAATACAAAAGGTTCATCCCATTTACATTTAAATCATCTACCAAAACGCTGTCAAGAAGACAGAAAACAGGGTTTCCGTTGCTTGTAGTGGGGGGGGGCACATTGTTTAATGAAACAAATAATTCTAAACTATCTAAGCTTTCACAATTATTTCCAGGGCCGGTTTGTGTGACATAATAGGTTCCATTCAACGCTAGGTCACTTTCTGTAACAGATATGAGAGAAAGGCCATCCCAAAAGAAATAATTTAAAACCCCACCATTTCCTGTAACACCTAAATCTCCAAGAGTAGAAGAATCAGACTCACAAAGGTTAATGTTGTTGTTTGCGATTTGAGGTGTATTAGAGCTTTCTATGGTAACGTTTATGCTCAAGCTATCTGAAATACTACAGCCGCTAACGTCATCTATTTGAGAGACATAATAAATACCCGTAATTAATGTGTCCGACAATGTAACAGATGAAATATTTATCCCGTCATCCAAGCTAATATTCGGCGTTACAGAGTAAGTAACAGGCAGATTACTTACAGTTTGAAAATCAGAATCGCATGCATTAAAGGTATTGACATTTATTAATGGCGGTTCTGTTTGTGGGGGGGTAATGATTGTTGGGTTGATTGTTTCCGTTGAGGTACAACCGTTTACTGAAATGGAGAAAAAATAGGTGTCTGGAGTTAAATTATTGATAATACCTGTTGGAGCCGTTCCTGAAATAGTTCCTGTTGGATTTCCGATGATTGTCCAGCTTTCTGGTGAGGGAAGGTTTACGAAAGAAACACTGCCCGTGTTATTCGGACAAATGGGTTGTGTGACCACATCAATGTCAGGTGGGGAAGGTGTAGCCGTCACATTTACCGTAATGATATCTGAAGTCGAATTGCTGCATGTGCTACTCGAAACGAGAACCTGATATTGGGTTGTGGTTTGAATATTATTTACAATTAATGTTTCTGAATTTGCACCTGGAATATTTTCCCAAGTACTTCCATTGAGAATTTGCCATTGCAAATCATATGAATTGGGATTATCAATACTCAAAGTAGTCGTATTTGTTCCGGAGCAAAGAAACTCATCCGATGAAACGGCTCCCGCTATACATGGAGAAGTAGCGCACAGGTTAGCACTTGTTTCATTAAACTTAATCAACGCATATCTATCTTGGTTTGAATTGTTTGCAGTAGGGTTAAGTGGAGTCGCAACCGATCCATTCCAATTGGATAATACACGTAAGCCGCTGGATCCAGGCATGTAGCCGTAATAAGGAGAAACGCTCCCAAAAGTATAGGCGCTGAGTTTTTCGATATAAACAACCAAAGAATTTCCCGCAGTATATGAAAATGGAACACTAAATGGAACATCTACCTCACAATGCGTTGGAGGGCTTGATGCTGGAGGGGTGAAAAGTAAATCCCCTTGAAAAACGTTTACGGCACCATTGGTGATAAGGTCAGGAATATCGTCAGTTGGAAAAACGGAATTAGCTCCATATTCAAAAAGATAAATACTCACATCGGTCATTAAAAAACTTGAACCTGCAGTAGTCGTTGCGTAATCTATCATCCATCTCAAGCTTAGTAAATCATTTGTGGGGCCCATTTCAGCGTCCGTATAAAGATTGGCTGACCAACCGATTCCTACACCTGTTCCATTGTGGTTTGTTGATATAACATTAGATGTATTTGTAAAAGCATAGCTGCCCCCAACTGTAATATCAACTAGGTTTTGGGGATATACTCGAGAAGTACTAAGTAAAACGAAAAAAATAAAAAATAATCTCATTTTATAAACAAATCTTTTTAAGGATTAATTTCCTAACTCATCAACTCTTTTTTGACGTTGCATTGGATTTTCGTCTCTTCGATTTCTCATTTTTTGTTGCTTGAACAAATCGTATCTCGAGGGAATCAATTCTCTTGGCCAAGAATTGTTGTATAAATCTGTATCCGCAGTTTCTAAAAGTGGATCCAGTCTAAAGGAAACCACTTCCTTGTCTAAAATGAAAACTTTTGAGACATCTACTTCACTTCTTCTCCAGATTTCCGCAGGAATCCGAATGATTTCTGAAGTTTCGTCTATGTAGTTTATTCTAATAATTAAAGGCATTACAAGACCCCCAATATTTTTAAAATTCAACTCGTAAAAGAATTTTTCGGAGTTGAGCAGGTCAAGGTTTTGATTATTTCTTTTTACAAATTGAGTGTACTCAAACTCATCAAGTTTATCAACTTTGAATAGGTCTCTTTTTGCATAGAAGTCATCAATACCAGCATCCTTTTCATTTATGGTTTCTTTGATCGTTTTTTTATTCTCAAGATCTCCTTTAAACTCATCTTTTGTATCATTCTGTTCTTTTTGAAAGGCTTTCTCTGTTATTGGGTTTTGGGTATTCAACTGAAAAAGTTTAACTGATTCCAAAGATATGTCTACATGGTCGGTACTGTAAAACCAGCCTCTCCAAAACCAATCTAGATCAACCGCAGATGCATCTTCCATTGTTCTGAAAAAATCAGCAGGAGTAGGGTGCTTAAATTTCCATCTTTCACAGTAGGTTTTAAAGGCATAGTCAAAAAGTTCACGCCCCATGACGGTTTCACGCAATATATTTAATGCAGTTGCCGGTTTTCCATAAGCGTTGTTTCCAAATTGCCAAATAGATTCAGAGTTGGTCATAATTGGCGAAATATTGGATTTGTCTCCTTTCATGTAGTCCGCAATTTTGTATGCAGGACCTCTTCTTGAAGGATAGTCACGTTCCCATTCTTGTTCTGTTAAGTATTGGACAAAGGTATTTAACCCTTCATCCATCCAAGTCCATTGGCGCTCGTCTGAATTGATGATCATGGGAAAAAAGTTGTGACCAACCTCATGTATAATCACACCCCACATGCCATATTTAGTTCTTTCAGAATACGTGCCATCAGGTTCTGGTCTTCCACCATTAAAGCAAATCATGGGATACTCCATACCGATAGATTTGGAATGAACTGAAATAGCAACAGGGTAGGGGTAATCTACGGTATATTTAGAATAGGTTTGTACAGTATGAGCGACAAGCTTTGTCGAATATCTTTCCCACAAGGGATTTCCTTCTTTCGGGTAATAAGACATGCACAAAACATCTTTTCCACCAACAGTTGTGTTTTGAGCATCCCAAATGAATTTCCTTGAAGATGCAAAAGCAAAATCCCTTACGTTTAGGGCCTTAAACTTCCATGTTTTTGTGGATTTACTATGATCGACTTCCGACGCCTTTGCTTCCTCTTCAGTAACAATAAAAACTGGCGAATCTGATTTTTTTGCTTGCTCTAATCTTTTTCTTTGATCTCCCGATAAAATTGAAGAAGTGTTTTGAAGTTCACCTGTTGCTCCGAGTACATGGTCAGAAGGAACGGTTATTGAAACGTCATAGTTTCCGAAAGGAAGTGTAAATTCACCTCTACCAAGGAATTGCTTATTTTGCCATCCTGAAACATCGTCGTAAACACACATTCTTGGAAAAAACTG